>Ga0265297_10001029_pt1 | contig 69935 bp, 78 predicted proteins | sample Munlanlwell13791_FD_192502 | JGI IMG/M metagenome (GOLD analysis project Ga0265297, IMG submission 192502) | Leachate microbial communities from a municipal landfill in Southern Ontario, Canada - Leachate well 137-91 | ecosystem: Engineered > Solid waste > Landfill > Unclassified | place...
CTTGGTTGGTAGTTTAAGTGGGGCGCTTTTCTCCTAAAAAGTAACGGAGAAGTTTAAAGGTCGGCTAGATCCGGATGGAAATCGGATTAGTCCTGTAAAGGGATAAGCCGGCTTAACTGCAAGACGGATATGTCGCGCAGATGGGAAACCAGAACTTAGTGAACCGACCATGGTTCGTAGGACCGTGGGAGATCATCAGACAAAAGTTACCCCGGGGATAACAGGCTGGTAGTGCCCGAGAGTCCATATCAACGGCACTGTTCGGCACCTCGATGTCGGCTCATCACATCCTGGGGCTGTAGAAGGTCCCAAGGGTTTGGCTGTTCGCCAATTAAAGTGGTTCGTGAGCTGGGTTCAGACCGTCGTAAGACAGGTTGGTCCATATCTACCACAGGCGTCGAGTTTTGAGGAGAGTTGCCCTTTGTACGAGAGGATCAGGGTGAACTAACCTCTGGTGTATCAGTTGTCCCGCCAGGGGCATAGCTGAGTAGCTAAGTTAGGAAGGGATAAGAGCTGAAAGCATCTAAGCTCGAAGCCCACTCCAAGATTAGAACTCTTATTCAGGTTAAAGACTATGACCTTGATAGGTCGCAGGTGTAAGCCCCGTGAGGGGTTCAGCCGAGCGATACTAATTGAATATTAAAATAACTCTTTGATTAGCAATTACTAGCTTTATTCTAAATTTATTTATTCTACTCCTTTTTGTTTTTAATATGGGGGCTATACTGGAAGTGCTCCACCCGATCCCTTTCCGAACTCGGAAGTGAAATCTTCTAAGGCCGATGATAGTGGTATCCGCGAAAGTAGGTCGCCCCCGTATTAAAGATCGAAAGGAGTTTTTTGTTTGACCGAAAAATGAGAGGTATGGTATAAGAGAGGTAGACTCATTGAAAATTGAAAACAAGAAGGAGGTGAGTCTGTGGTTACAACCAAGCCGAAGATTGAGGAATTTCTCAACGAGAAAAACTGGAGTAGAGTCATACAAGCAGTGGTACAGGAAGACTGTTCCGAAGACTGCCAGAGAAGGGTGTTAAAACATTTTATTGACCTAAAACTCATTTCTTTTGAATCAATCTTTGAAGAACCTGACCCCAAATCTTTTTCGATTATATCAATCCATCTTTTTTTCCGAATTTGCAATTCTCTCCGGAGAAACAAATATGAAAGTGTTATCCCGAGCAGGATGTATTTCGGAAGAAATAAATACGGAGAAGTAATCGAGGTTACGGTTTCTAATAACTTTAAGTCACTTTTAAAATATAACGAAAAACTTCGTTATTTTTTATATAAAAAAAGACCAAACAATTAAAAATTATGTTTGGTATTTGTTTATTTTTTCTTCGGCGATTCGTTTAACTTCTTCAAGCTTTTTCTTGGTTGATTTATCCCTTATCGTTTCCCATGTTTTGAGGGGTAGATTGGCCTTAGAGAGCACGAAAGCCATTGTTTTAAAGGAGAGCGAACCCTTTTTGAAGCAGAAGTCGATAGTTTCGATAATTGCTTCTTCCGGTGCTGATTCGAATATTTTAGAAAGAACTAACTGTTCTATTGCCCGAGAGATATGAAGATACCACGGATCTCTGTATGTCAGATAGAGAAACCATTCCTTCCATTCAACATTGTTTTCCGGTTTCGAATATTCTCTCACAAACAAGGTTGTATATACTTCATCTTTTCGGTGATGAAGGAAAACAGTTGAAGTTTCCAAAAGATTTTCAAAAGTTTTTGTCTTTCTTGCCATAATGCTGAGTAGTTCGGTATCAACCGCGAGGTTGATATATCTGCCTCTGGCGTGAAGAGAACATTCCTTGATGGTCATATCGCTTTCCTTGATTTTTTCCAGAACTAATCCGTCAGCCAATCTCTTTAACTGATTGATGTCTTCATAAAGAACATTCAGCCGATTCGTGTTCGTGGCTACTTCCTTTGACATTGATCCGTCAGCTAGCCGAATCAAATCCAAGTTCTCAATAGTGTTCGCGGTCAAACAATCACCAGTGAAATTTTAAATGAGCTAATTAGCCCATAGATATCTTAGGACTTTTTAATTTTTTGTCAATTTTGTCTTTTTTATAGGGATAGGATATAATCAGAATATGAAGATTTTTACTAAGAAAAGAATAACGATTTTTGTCATCCTCCTTGTTTGTTTTTTGATTATTAACTCTTTTTTGAAAGACGGGATAAAGAATTTTGTTTATTCAAAATCAGAGAGCTTGATGGCCTCGTTATGGAATAAGGGAAGTGAACAGGCTTTTTCTAATAAAAACCAAGAAGAATTGAATAAGAAATTAATCGAGGAAAATCAGAAACTTCTTTCCGATTTGGCCGATTTGCAAAACATAAAAGAGGAAAACGAATTTTTAAGAAACAGTTTGGAATTGGGATTGGAAAAAGATTTTGATTTGATGCTCGGACGGGTAATATCAAAAGATCTTTTATCGGATTCTCTTTTGGTGAATATCGGCTCCAATGACGGAGTCAAAAAAGGTTTTCCGGTAATTGTTTCCGGCAAGGTTCTTTTGGGAAAGGTAGTTGATGTTTATCCATCTTATTCTCGAGTGATGCTTATAACTCAAAAGAATAATCTTATCGACGTCGAAATACCGGATAGCGAGATTTTTGCTTTAAGTAAAGGAGAGGGAAACTTGAATTTGACCCTGGATATGGTGGCCCGCGACAAAGAATTGAAAGAAGGAAGCTTGGTTGTAACTTCGGCAATGGGAGGCAATTATCCGGCCGGACTTTTGATGGGTAAGGTAAAGAACATTAAAAAGATTGATAATGAGACTTATCAGATGGCTGATATCGAAAAGGTGTTTGATTTGAGCGTGATTAATAATGTTTTTATAATCAAGATAGCGGAAATATATAATGATTAAGGAGATTTTCAAAACTTTGATTTTGTTATTAGCGATGTATTATCTGTTTATTTTTGAAGCAAGTTATTTATCATTTTTTACTTCTTTTAGTTTTCTTATCCTTTTTGTCTTGGTGATTAATGTTTTGGAAGAGCCGCAGGGGCGGATAGGATTGATTTCTGCTTTCTTTTTCGGACTGATGCTTGATATTTATTCTGCTCATTATATCGGTTTGATGGCTTTGTCTTTTTCTCTTGTTTCTCTGTTATTAAAATTTATACTATTCAAATATGTTAGGATTCCATCGCTCTCATGGATACCAAAAATTTAAAGTCAAAAGATGGAATACGGACATCGAAACAGATGATCTTTTTTTAGATGCTTTAACGCACAAAAAAGACAAGAATTCTTATACGATAGAAACGGCTTTGTCGCAGAGAATATTTCAATTGGTTCTCACTTCTTTTATCTTAATAATCGGAGTATTATTTTTCCGCTGTTTTTCTTTTCAGGTTTTTGATTATCAAGCCTATAATGAAAAAGCGGAAAGGAATAAATTTCTTTCCAGTGAAATTGAGGCTCAGCGAGGTATTATCTATGACCGCAATTTCAAGCAATTGGTTATCAATACCCAGGGATTTGATTTGGTTTGTAATCTTTTAAAGTTACCGGAAGATGAATTATTAAGAGAGAAACAGGTGAGGGAAGTAGCTCGTATTTTAGATATGCCTTTTGAGGACTTGAATAAAAATATTGAAGAAATGGAAGCGGCAGAGGAGAGTGAATTTTCTTTAGTGAGGGACATTGATAAGGATAAAGTGATTATTTTGAAAACCAAAGCAGAAGAGTTGACCGGATTCGAGATTGTTAAGAAAAAAAGCAGGGAATACTTGAGCGGATATGATTTGGCTCATATTATCGGATATGTTTCGGGAGACAGTTCAACCGGAGAGTCGGGAATAGAAAAACAGTATAACGATGTTTTGAAAGAAATACCGGGAGAAATCAATCGAGAAAAAGATGTTCACGGGAATTTGGTTAAAGAGGAAATTATCAAGCCTTCAGAATCGGGAAATAACATAGTTTTGAATATTGATTACGATTTGCAGGAAAAAGCAGCCGCCTTTTTAGCTAGCGCGGTTGACGGATATAATGCCAAGGGTGGAGCGGTTGTAGCGGTTAACCCAAAGACCGGAGAAGTCTTATCGCTGATTTCTTATCCTTCTTTTGATAATAATATTTTTTCTAAAGATTTAACTAATAAAGAATTTAATGATTTATTGAAAAATCCCAAAGTTTCTTTTTACAACCGAGCTACTTCGGGAGAATACCCGACCGGTTCAACTTTAAAACCAATGATTGCGGTTGCCGCTTTGGAACAGGGCATTGTTACCGTTGATAAAGAAATATATTGTGAGGGGGGAATTGAATTAAATGACGATACGTTTAAAAAAGACTGGGCGACGCACGGCTGGACCAGTTTGAAAAAAGCCATTGCCGAATCTTGTGACGTTTTCTTCTATATGATTGGAGGCGGATATAAGAATTTTAACGGTTTGGGAATAGCCAAGATTGAAAAGTATTTGGAAAAGTTTGGCTTCGGAGCAAAAACAAATATTGATTTGCCGGAAGAAAGTGTCGGTTTGGTTCCCGATCCGGATTGGAAGGAAGATAGAACCGGAACTTCATGGTATCCGGGAGATACTTATAATATTTCCATTGGACAGGGTTATTTCAAAGCAACTCCCTTGCAATTAACTATGGCTATTTCTTCTATTGCTAACGGAGGAAAATTAATGAAACCACAAGTTGTTAAGAGTGTTTTAGACAATAATAATCAAACCATTAAAACATTTGAGCCGGAGATTGTAAGCAAGGATTTTGTTTCTTTATCGGCAATTGAATCGGTAAGAGAGGGAATGAGGGAAACTGTTTTGTCTTCGGCGGGAACAGCTCGTTCTTTACAGTATTTGCCCGTTTCTTCCGGAGCCAAAACCGGAACAGCTCAGACCGGAAAGAATGAGATTTATCACAACTGGATTACCGTTTTTGCCCCCTATGACGACCCGGAGATAGTTTTGACCATTATCGTGGAAAGCGTGCCTAAAAACACTGGTTTAGCCAACCTAGTGGCCAGGGAGACTTTGGGGTACTACTTCGGAGAGAAGGAAATACAACAAAATAAAGAGGAGATAATTAACGAAGGTGGTAATTAAAAGTCTTGATTTCTGAGTTATATATGCTATACTATCACCAAAAGGATTGATCTAGGTGATTAGGCCTTTTTTCTAAATTGAATTAATAATATCCGCTTTTCGGTTTTTGTCTTTTGACTAAATGGAATCGTGGAACAATACACATATATGGACAATAAATATTTAACCCAAGAAGGTTTGGATAAATTAAAGAAAGAACTTGAATACCTTAAAAAAGAAGGTAGAATTGAGGTAGCCGAACAATTGAAAGAAGCTATTTCTTTCGGTGATTTGTCAGAGAATGCCGCTTACGATGAAGCGAAAGATAATCAGGCTGCCATTGAAGGCAAAATTCTTGATTTGGAAAGATTAATCAGTTCGGCCAAAGTAATTCAGGATAATGAAAATACAGGCTGGGTTCAAATCGGTTCCTATGTTACAATCAAAGAAGGCAATGATGAAGAAAGATATCACGTTGTTGGAGAGGAAGAAGCTAATCCAATGGAAAACAGAATTTCTTTCAAATCACCTTTAGGTCAAGCTTTATTAAACAAGCCTAAAGGAGCCGAAGTGGAGATTAAAACTCCCAAGGGATCTCTTAAATACAAAATACTAAAAATAGAATAAAAATATGTCTACCTCAGACGAAATCAGACAAAATAGGATTGAAAAATTAAATAAGCTTCGCAAGAACGGAGTCGATGTTTATCCTATTGAGGTCAAGCGTACTCACGAAATCAAGAAGGTTTTAGAGGATTTTGCATCTTTATCACAGAAAGAAGAAGAGGTTATTTTGGTCGGAAGAGTGAGGACTATCAGAACTCACGGTGCTTTGACTTTTATTGATTTTGAAGACGGAACGGGAAAAATTCAGGGATTGCTAGCAAAAGACAAAATGGGTGAAGCTAATTATGATTCATTTTTAGATATTTTTGATATGGGTGATTTTATCGAAGCCCACGGAACTTTGTTTGAAACCAAGAGGGGAGAAAAGACGATTCAAATATCCGATTATAAGATGATTTGCAAATCTTTACTTCCATTGCCGGAAAAATGGCACGGTTTGAAAGATGTTGAAGAGAGATACAGAAAAAGATATCTCGATTTGATGTTTTCTCCGGAAGTGAAACAGAAGTTTGTCATCCGTTCCAACTTTATCAAAGAATTGAGAAACTTTTTAAATGAAGACGGATTCTTTGAAGTGGAAACTCCGATTCTTCAATCATTATACGGTGGAGCCAGAGCTAAACCATTTAAAACTCATTTGAATGCGATGGATGTCGATGTATTTTTGAGAATATCTCCGGAACTATACTTAAAGAGATTATTGGTTGGAGGATTCGAGAAGATATACGAGATAGGAAAGTGTTTTAGGAATGAGGGAGTGGACAAATTCCACAATCCTGATTTTACCATGATTGAATTCTACTGGGCCTATGCCGACTACAAACAATTAATGAAAATGACGGAAAGAATGTTTGAAGTTATTTTGACTAAAGTTTTAGGAACAACCGATGTTAAATATGGAGACAGTATTTTGAATTTTAAAGGACCATTTGAAAGAATAGAATTCTTTGCTTTATTGGAAAAGCATACCGGAATTAAGTATGAAGAATTAAATGAAAAGGCTTTGCTTGAAAAAGCCAAAGAAATGGGAATCGATGTTCCCGAAGGAGCCGACAAGCCGAATATCGCCGATGAGATTTACAAAAAATACTGCCGACCGAATATTATCCAGCCGACTTTCATTATTCATCACCCCAGAGGATTCCAACCTTTATCTAAAGCATTGGATAAAGAAAAATTAGCTAATTTCCAGTTGGTTGTCGCCGGAGCGGAAGTTATTAATGCTTTTTCGGAACAAAACGATTCATTGGACCAGGGAGATGTGTTACGCGGACAGGAAAAATTATTCAAGGGCGGATTTGAGGAAGCACAAAGATCAGATGAAGAGTTTATCGAAGCCTTGGAATACGGAATGCCTCCGGCTGCCGGATTCGGAATGGGAATCGACAGAATTGTCTCAATGTTAACCGATTCAGGGTCATTGCGAGAAGTGATACTGTTTCCATTAATGAAGGATAAGGAATAAATTAAACTCGGGGAAACCCGAGTTTTTGTTTTGACATGATTTTCTTTTTTTGCTATGACTTCATTAGCTCATTGAGCGTGATTGTTATGAGACCTAAAGTGACTAACAAAGCACCGTCTAAAGAAGACATAGCGCGGATGCTCCGAAGAAAGGGAGTGATGGGAGGAACCGTAAAATTCGACTTCTCAAAAATTGAAAACGAGAAGGCAATTACCGGAATAGCCAGCTATCTGGTTAAAAAGATTCCTCGTCCCTACAACGTTGTTATCGGCTTCATTTCTGACAACAGCGGTCTTTCCAGGTCTGTTGCCGAATCTTTAAGGGCAATGCATTATTTTGCCCCTCAGGACAATGATGTCAGAGTAGTCCTTGAGAGATTCGATCGTTCCAAAGAGGTAAACGTCCTCTTGGTAAAAGCATTGGTCAGCGATGTTGAGATGGATGAATGGTATTATCTGCCTCAAATCAATGAAAATGTTCAAATCATGTCTGTGGCAGCGATTGCCGACGGAAGATTTCTTCCTTATGAAAACCACTTGGAGGTATTCAGTTTAATCGACTACGATTATATCTATCCTTAAATAAGAGCTAACACCTCTTTTTTTATTTTTGACACGATAATATTTTGAAGTATAATAATACCAGAGGACGTGTTGACATGTGTCTGTCTGGATGTTGCGGAAGGTATGGCGGATTAACAATCGAGGCCATCAAAAGAATATCGGATTCTATTAAGATTCCGACAGAGAAAAAAGAGATTGCGCCAAGCGCTTCTCACGAGGAGGAGGAACTAAATTAAGTGCCTCCTATTTTATTGCTTTTTTTCCTTCAAATTGGTATTATGTACTTAAAATAATAGAGATTTGAACATATGTTAGATATTAAATTTATCAGAGAAAATCCAGAAAAAGTCAAAGAAGCTTGCCGAAAAAAGAAAGTTAATTTTGATGTAGATAATCTTTTATCAATTGATGCTAAGAGAAGGGAATTGATTATTGCGATTGAGAACAAGAGTGCAATGAAGAATCAAGCCAACAAAAGGATTCAGGAAGCCAAGACGAAAGAAGACCGAGAAGCGGTGATTGCTCAAATGAGAGAATTGGACAGAAATTCTGATAATGAAGAAGATGAATACAAGAAAATCAATGAAGAATTTGAAAGATTAATGCTACTTGTTCCCAATATTCCCGACGAGTCGGTTTCTGACGGTGATTCCGATGCCGATAATGTTGAAGTGAGAAAATGGGGTAAGATTCCGGAATTCAAATTTCCCATCAAAGATCACGTTCAATTGGTTAAGGATTTGGATTTGGTTGATTTTGAAAGGGGAGCCAAGGTAGTCGGTTTTCGAGGGTACTTCTTAAAAAGAGAAGCTTTTCTTATCTGTATGGCTATTTGGCAGTATGCAACCGATGTTTTAACTAAAAAAGGATTTATTCCCGTTGAAGCTCCGTCTTTGGTTAATGAAACCGCCATGACGGGAACCGGATATTTGCCGCAATCAAAAGACGAAGTTTACAAAACTCACGACGGTAATTATTTGGCTGGAACTTCGGAAGTGGCAATGATGAGCTATCATTCCAATGAAACATTAAAGGAAGAAGATTTACCGATTAAATATATGGGTTTTTCTCCTTGTTTCAGAACAGAAATTGGCAGTTATGGAAAAGACACTCAAGGAATTTTAAGAGTTCACGAGTTTATGAAAATAGAGCAGGTTGTTTTATGTAAGAACGACAAAGAAGAGTCGGTCAGATTACACGAAGAAATAACTAAGAATGCAGAAGAGATTTTGCAGGGATTAAATATTCCATATCACGTAGTTCGCAATTGTGCTGCTGATTTGGGATTGGGACAAGTTAAAAAGTATGATATTGAGGCCTGGGTTCCTTCGCAGAATAAATACCGAGAAACTCACTCCTCTTCATATTTCTTTGATTTCCAGACTAGAAGATTGGGAATCAAATACAAAACCAAGGAGGGAGAAACTAAATACACTCATTCATTAAATAATACGGGAATTGCCACTCCCAGGATTTTAATTCCTCTATTGGAGAATAATCAACAAAAAGACGGAAGCATTAAGATTCCCAAGGTTTTGCATAAGTATTTGAGCTTTAAGGAAATTAAAAGAAAATAGTCAATGGAACTATTTGAATTCAAGGAAAATAAAATTAATATTAATGGAATTGATTTGTATTATAAAACTGCCGGAAAAGGTAGGCCGTTTTTAATTCTTCATGGTTGGGGAGCATCTTCTGTTTCTTGGATAAGATTGATTGATGAAATGGCTGATAAAGGATTTGAATTGATTATTCCTGATTTACCCGGTTTTGGAAAAACAGAAACACCAAAAACCGTCTGGGGAGTGGGAGAGTATGCAGATTTTATAATTTCTTTTATCAAGAAATTAGATCTTTCCGATTTTTATCTCTTGGGTCATTCTTTTGGGGGAGGGATTGCTTTAAAGATGGCGACCGAAAAGAATTTTAAACCTTTGAAATTGATCTTCTGCGATGCGGCGATAGTCAGAGAAGAAAGACTTAATTTGAGGCAAAGAATTTCAAAGTTTTTGGCAAAGATAGGTTCCAAGGTTATTTCCGAAGATTCTCGAATGTATTCTTTTTTTGAAAAGATGGCTTATAGACTATCCGGAACTTATGATTATTATCGAGCTAATCCTATAATGAAGGAGATTTTTAAAAAGGTGGTAGGGGAGGATTTAACTCATTTGTTAACCAAAGTTGATATGCCTTGCTTGATTGTTTGGGGAGAAGATGACCCGATTACTCCGGTAGAAGACGGAGTTCTTTTCCATCAGGAAATCGATGATTCTGAATTAAAAATAATAAAAGGAGCAAGACATAATCCTTATAAAACAGATTCCGTTGAAGTTGGCGAGTCTATTATTAAATTTTTAAATAAATAACATGGTTATACAACCTTGGATGATAATCTTAACAGGTTCAATAGTTCTCTTCTTTTGGTTTTTTAAGGAAGTTAAGAATTTCTTGTTCTGGTCTTATTTATGGCAATTGAAAAATTATCATATTGGCAGATTTTTGGCGCATTTTGATACTTACAGCGGAAAGAAGATAATCAGAAACTGGGGATTGTCTTTCAAATGTTTTGTCTTTTTGGGAATAATGTTCTTAATCGGTTCAACGGTTTATTTGTATCCCGATTATCTTAATAATTTTTTAAATGAAATTAGTTTATTCATTATCGCCTGTATTCCCGTGGTTTTTGTTCTTTATATTATTGAAGGATTTTTATCAATCGTCGGCTTATTAAGAAGAAGGATAAAAATGCCGGAGATGACCTCAAAGGTATCTCTTCTTTTGCCGATTGTTTTTATTCCTTTAGGAATAATCACGGCGGTCATCGCCTTTGCTTTTTATCAAAGCTATATGAATCCAACGGAATGGATAATGTTTGAATTGATCTATTTTGCTATCGCTATTCTAGCTTTTGATATTTTAACTCCTTTGATAGTTTCTTTTATTATTCTTTTTTTTCAACCCATCACCGTTTTTATGAGAAACAGAATAATCAAGAAAGCGATGAAGAAAAGGGAAGCTTTGGAAAATCTTTTAGTTATCGGAATTACCGGAAGTTACGGCAAGAGTTCGACTAAAGAATTTTTGAAAGAGATTTTGTCGGCTGATTTTAAAGTTGTTTCGACCGAAAAGAATGAAAATTCGGAAATAGGAATATCGCAATGCATTTTGAACCATCTTAACGATGAATACGAAATATTTATTTGCGAAATGGGAGCATATAATCGGGGGGGGATAAAATTGTTGTGCGATATTGCCAAACCGAAAATCGGAATATTAACCGGAATCAATAATCAGCACTTGGCCACTTTTGGTTCGCAGAAAAATATCGTTAAAGGAAAGTTTGAATTAATAGATTCTTTGCCCAGTGAAGGATTGGCGGTTTTGAATTGGGACAGTGATTTAATCAAAGATAATTTTAATTCGACAATTAATAGCGTTAAGTGTTCTATTTCCGAAAAGCAGGATTTTTGGGCCGAAGAAATCAAGGAAGACAAAGAAGGAATATCGTTTAAAGCTGTTTTTAAAACCGGAGAAAGCCAGAACTTTAAAACTAATATTCACGGTATTCATAATGTATATAATCTTTTGTTGTCTATTGCTGTGGCCAAGAAATTAGGCATGGAACTGGAAACGATTGCCGAAAAAGTCAAAGAAATTAAAGGAGGAATTACAATTAAAAAAGTTGATGATTTTGATTTGATTGATGCAACTTATTCTTCTAATTTTGATGGGATTATTTCTCATCTTGAATATTTAAAAAACTGGAACGGCAGAAAGATATTAGTGATGCCGTGCTTAATTGAATTGGGTGATGAGGGTAAGGAGACTCATCGCAAGATTGGAAGAAAAATCGGAGAGGTTTGTGATTTGGCGATTATCACTTCAAGAGATTATTTCAAAGAATTGGAAAAGGGGGCGGTTGAATCGGGAATGAAGGCCGAAGATGTTTTGTTTGTTCAAAACGGAGACAAGATATTGAAAAAGATATTTGCGGTCGCCAGAGAAGACAGCGTTGTTTTATTGGAAAGCAGAGTTCCTCGTCTTTTAATTGATAAATTGATAAAATAATGAAAACCATTTCTATTTCTTTATCGCCCAATACGGAAAAAGATGATGTCTCTTTAGCCTTTAGTTTGATTTTTCAGCCTTGGAAATGGAGAGGAGGAAAACCGACAAAAGATTTGGAAAGGATGTTCAGAAATTATTTCGGTTTTAAGAATGCTTTCAGTTTTAATTCCGGACGAAGTTCTTTGATCGCCATTTTAAAGGCGATGGAAATCGGAAAAGGAGATGAAGTGATTCTTCAGGCTTTTACCTGTAATGCCGCGGTTAATCCGATTATATATGTTGGAGCAACTCCTGTTTTTGCCGATATTGATGAAAGTTTAAATATTTTTCCGGCCGAGGTTATTAAAAAGATTACCAAGAAAACCAAGGCGATAATGATTCAGCATACTTTCGGTTACCCGGCAGAAATTGATGAGATTAGGAAGATTTGCATGGCTAATAATCTTTATTTGATTGAAGATTGCGCTCATGCTTTGGGAGCTAAATACAAAGATTCATTTTGCGGATCTTTTGGCGATGCCAGTTTCTTTAGCTTTGGAAGGGACAAGGTTATTTCTTCGGTCTATGGAGGAATGGTGACGGTTAATAATGATGTTCTATTGGAAAAAGTATCTCATTTCCAGAAGGGAATTGATTGTCCTTCCTGTTTTTGGACACTGCAGCAATTATTGCATCCGATCTTGATGAATAAAATAATTCTGCCTTTATACAATTCTAAATTAGGAAGAGGGCTTTTGGCACTGTTTCTTAATTTGAATATTTTAAGTAAAGCGGTAACTGCTAAAGAAAATCAAGGCGAGCTTCCGGCTTATTTTCCCAAAAGAATGCCTAATGAATTGGCGTTCTTGGCAATGAATCAGTTGAAAAAAATAGAGCACTTTAATGAGCACCGAAAAGAAATTGCTCAGTTATATGATTCAATGATGGTTAATAAAAAGGAATTCAAGGTTGTTTTCAAGAAAGATAAGGATAAGGAAGCGATATTTTTAAAGTATCCGTTACTAAATGTTAATCCGGCTAAAGTGGTAAGGGAAGCCAGGAAGAAAGGGATATATTTAAACGACGGTTGGTTCGGTTCAGCCGTGGTTCCTTCTCTGACTTCACTGGAAAAAATTTGTTACGTTGCTAATAGCTGTCCTCAGGCGGAGGAAGTGGCTAAAAGGATTGTTTGTCTTCCTACCCATATTAATATTTCAAGAGAGGACGCTAAAAGGGTATTTGACTGTTTATAATATTTAAGGCAGAATAAGAGGGTAATAATAAAGGAAAAGACATGTTTGATAAACTAAAAGATTTAAAAAAGTTAAAAGATTTGGAGAGTTCTTTGGGAAAAGAAAGGGTAGAAAAAGAAAAGAACGGTATTAAGGTTGTGGTTAACGGAAGAGCGGAAGTTGAGAGTATTTCTTTAAATGCGGAATTGAGCAAAGAAGACCAAGAAAGATATTTAAAAGATTGTATTAACGAGGCTTCTCGCGATGCCAAGATGATTATGGCAAAGAAAGCGGCCGAAATAACCGGTTTTGGATTTTAATTATGAAATTTATTCCCGCGCTAACAACTACAAAGGGATCGAATTGGAAAGAGAAATTCAGAGAGATACAAGAACTAAAGATTGAAGAAATCGCTCTTTTTCCGACATGCTTAACAAAAGAGCATCGCAACACTCTTTACGATATGATAAAGAATTCTTGCATTAAAAGAATTCCTTTTGTTCATTTAAGGGAAGACATGGATGTTGAAGAGTTGGAGTTTTTAGCCAAGGAATACGATACGCAGATATTCAATACTCATTCGGAACGAGAGTTTTCGATTAACAATGAGTGGTTGGTAAAATACAGAGAATTGATTTGCATTGAGAATACAGAGAGGTTTCCTTTGGACGCGGAAGAGATTAAGAAATATGGCGGCATTTGTTTGGATTTTGCTCATTTGGAAAATTTAAGATTATTAGCCAAAGATAAATACAATAAAGAAATAGAGGTTTTATCTAAATTTCCCATCAAGTGTAATCACGTGAGCGTGGTGAAGAAAGATTTTTCTTTTGTCGATGCCAAGAAATTGAAACTGAAATACGACAGTCATCACATGGATGATTTGTCGGAATTGGATTATTTGAAAAATTATCCGGTTAATTATTTTTCCGATTATTGCGCCATTGAATTGGATAATAAAATCAAAGAACAGTTGGAGGCGATAAATTACATTAATGAATTTATGGGAGCGAGGAACAAGTTTATAAATAAAATGCTTGAACATTAAAATGAATAAGCGGACTTTATCAGTTTTTTTAATAGTCTTAATATCCTTCGGGGTATTTATTTTTATTTTTGAAGAGAAGATAAAAGAAGTTGACATTAATAATATTATTAAGGAAGAAAAAGTTTTACCTGACAAAATCATGGCGGTTTATTTAACCAGTTGGTCAGCCAGCAATCCTTCAAAGATTGATTATGTTATTGATTTGTCGAAAAGGACGGAAATCAATGCGGTAGTGATTGATATTAAAGACTGGTCCGGCAGGATTCCTTACACTACCAGCCTTTCTTTAACTAAAGAATATAGAGCAGAAAGAGTGATTATCGATGATATAAAGGGATTGGTTGAAAAACTTCACAACGAAGGGTTATACGTGATTGCCAGGATTACGGTTTTTCAGGATCCGGTCTTGGCGGGAAACAGGAGCGATTTGGCGGTTAAAACCTTGAGCGGGGACACCTGGTATGATTATAACGGGCTGGCCTGGATAGACCCGACGAAGAAAGAAGGCTGGGATTATAATATTTCCATTGCCAAAGATGCATTAAGTAATGGATTTGATGAAATTAATTTTGATTATATCCGTTTTCCTTCTGACGGAAATTTAAATGATATGGATGTTGATTTTTCAACTGAAAGGGAAACAATTAGAAGTTTTTACCAGTATTTAAGAAACGAATTAAAAGGAGAGATAATTTCGGCTGACATGTTCGGATTGACGACGGTTAATTTTGACGGATTGGGAATTGGCCAAATTATTGAAGATGCTTACGAATATTTTGATTTTGTCTGTCCGATGGTTTATCCCTCTCACTATGCCGACGGTTTCATCGGGTTTGATAATCCGGCCGACCATCCTTTCGAAGTAGTGGCGTATTCAATGGCTAAGGCGAAAATCAGGATTAATGATTATGATTCCAAGCTCAGACCCTGGCTTCAGGATTTTAATTTGGGAGCGACATATGATACGGAAAAAGTATATCTTCAAATCAAAGCGGTAAAGGAAATTTTAACCGACAAGTATTACGGCTATATGCTTTGGAGCCCGACTAATTACTACAATGAAGAGGCGATAATAAAAGGAGAAAATTGATTTTTTCGGTTTTAAGAATATAATAGAATAATGACAATTAAAGAGATAAGCGAAAAGAAAATATGGGAGGATTTCCTTTTGAATTGCGTTGAAAAGACTTTTTGTCAGTCTTTTAATTGGGGAGAATTCAATCAAACAATGGGGGATAAGGTATACCGATTCGGGATATTTGATAATGAGAGATTGATTGCCGTTGCACAAACCATTAAAATTAAGGCAAAAAGGGGAACCTTTCTTTTTGTTCCTCACGGTCCGGTGATTTTATCGGGTAGCAATAAGGAGATTGTAAAAACATTACTTGATTATCTAAAAGAGTTGGGAATAAAGGAAAAAGCCAGCTTTATCCGTTTTAGTCCTGTCTTCACATTGAATGAAGAAAATGTTAAAATGTTTAAAGAATTAGGTTTTAGAAATGCTCCGATTCACATGCACCCCGAATTAACCTGGGAATTGAATCTTATCCCTGCCGAAGAAGAATTATTGAAAGGAATGAGGAAAACAACCAGATATTTAGTTAAACAGGCTGAAAAGAATCCGGACGTGGAAATAGTGAAGAGCATGAATGAAAAAGATTTAGCTGAATTTGAACGGGTTTATCTTGAAACCGCAGGCAGGCATTCTTTTACTCCTTTTCCGCCCAAATATCTAAAAAGGGAATTGGATGCTTTTAAAAATGATAACGAGATTGTTATCTTTTCGGGAAAATACAAAGGAGAAACGGTTTCGTCAGCAATGATTGTTTATTGGAGCAAAAGAGCTTTTTACCATCAAGGAGCTTCGTCTTCTAAATATAATAAGATTCCGGTTTCGTATTTATTGCAGTGGGAAGCGATTAAAGAAGCGAAAAAAAGAGGTTGCGAAATATATAATTTTTGGGGAGTGATTCCGGAATCGGAGAAGAATCATCCTTGGGCCGGATTGAGTTTATTCAAAAAAGGATTCGGAGGAAGCGAAAAACAATATGTCAAAACTCAGGATTATGTTTTATCGCCCCTTTATTGGCTAACTTATATTTTTGAAGAATTAAGAAAAAGAAAACGCCACCTATAATGAAAAGAAGAATAAAGACAAAAAGAAGAAGAATAACAAGAAGAAAGAAAAGCATCTTCACTAATTTTTATTTCTCTTTTTCCATCTTTGCTTCAATTATTGTTCTTTCGGCTGCCGGTTTTTTATTGTTTTCTCCGAGATTTCAAGTTTCAGAGCTTAATATCAGCGGAAACAATAATATTTCAACCGAAGATCTAGAAAAAGCAGCGGGAGAAAAATTAAAAACTTCTTTTTCTTTATTGGGATTTGATATTAGCACAGAGAGTATTTTTCTTTCGATGGGAAATGGAGTTAATGATTTAATGGAATCTTTTCCCGAAATAGAAAAAATTACGGTCAAAAAAGATTTTCCGAACGGAGTTTCTTTGCAAATAGTGGAAAAGACTCCCTATGCTGTTTGGACTGACGATTTTGATAATGCAAAAAAATACTTGATTGACAAGAACGGAAGCTTTATTAAAAATTTTGAAGACAAGGAAGAGTATAATTCTTTAATTAAAGTCAACGAAAAAGAAGAGTTTGTTAATTTAACCAAGAAAGATATCCTAGAAAGACTTTCCAAGATTGAATCAAAATTAAAGAATAATTCAATTAATGTTAGTGAATTCGATGTTTTTCAGGAGAAAGTAGTTGCCAAAAGCAACCTTTCTTGCGAGATTTTCTTTAATATCAATGATGATTTGGATTGGCAGATAGAAAAATTGGGAATTGTCTTAACTAATAGCAAATATTCTGCTGATTTGGGCAATTTTGAGTATATAGATTTGAGATTTGGTAATCAGGCAATCATTAAGTAGAGGTCTTGACAAATTTAACAATGGTGTTATTATACAGGAGCTTTAAATGAGCTCTTTTAAAATACTCATGGTATCTGTTTGTCCTTGTATTTACAAGGTTAAACACACGCCATGAGTTTATATCATGTGTGTGGAGGAATATTAAATGGCTATTAATGCAAAAGCTATCATTGCTATTCTTGTCATAATCATCGTGATTTTGGCGGCTCTCGTTGCAGGTTATTACTTAATGCCCAATGAGAATGTATCGCAGGAGAACATGGGAACAGCAGGTGGCTTTGCAGACATTAAGTACGCAACGCCTACTGCAACACCAACACCGAACCCCGCAGGAAAGGTTTATCTGGTGGACATTTTCGCCGGAAAGCTGTATCCTATTGACCTGGAGAAGGCAATTGCAAAATTGGACTTCTTTGAGTCATGGAGAGGTCGGTGCCTGAATTGCGAAATCAATGTCCTGAACGCTGAAGGCGAGATGGATCAAGTCATTAGGGGAAACCATAATGACAAGGGACATCCGGTCATCTTCGTTTCAGGAGAAATCATTGACGAAATCGTCTACTCTCCCAATGGGGAACTGGTATCACAAGAAAACGTGATTGCCGGGCCTCTTCCCGAAGGATTTGCTTCTTATCTTATCGATGAGAGGATATCTCCGATGGACAGGAGAGGAGAACAGAAAATAGCAATTGTCGAGGTGTTTAATAAGGACAAAGAACTTGTTTCTATTGTCTGGACAAACGCCAGTTCAGTTAAAGTCGTCCGAGGTCTTTACTTCGACGGCAGTAACAACAACAACGACAGCAGTGGTGGAACGATCGGCGGAAATACTGGAGATACCGGTAGCCCCGTAGACGCTCCTATTCCTGGAGGTCCTACAGACGACCCCGTTCCCGGTGGTCCAACTGACATTGTCATTTAACCTTTCTCCACCACTTATTTTAATCATTCGTTTTTAATAGATAATAAAAAATAATTTAAAAAAATAATAAAAAATATATGAATACAACAAAAGTATCTTATAGTTCGATAGTTTTGAGTCTTGTATCTTTAGTTTCTGTATTGTTCGTTGGAATTGGTAGCGCGATTGCTGCTGTTCCTCAATTCAACAATGCTAGCAACGATTTAGATACGGTAAGAATCGGTAATTCTACAACTGCTGCTGGAACATACAGCTGGACAAAATCAATTACAGCTAAGGCGGGAGACAGAATTGCAATCGATGTTTACTATCACAACACTGTTGATGGCACAAATGCTACCAACACAAAAATGAGAGTAAGCGTACCAAGTACATCAGCCGGCACTCAAAAGGTGTTTTCTGGAGTTTTATGGGCTGATAACGCTGCCCAGGTTTCTGATTCAGTAACTCTTAATATTACTTCTTCTCAGACTATTACCTTTGAAAGTACTGCCAGATGGCTTCCTAATCAATCAACATCAGGAGGCACAATGATTTCAGTTACTAACAATGGTACTAGCGTTGAAGCTAATATTGGAAGCGTTGCTGGAGGATGGCCATCACAAGGTCACGTAACCTTCTTTGCTAACATTTCAAACACACCTATTGCTAATGAAAACCCGGTAGTTAACGCTGGTTCAGATGTAACCGTTAACCAAGGAAATTCTATTAATCTTTCAGCTACAGCTAATGACCCTCAAGGTGATTCAATGACTTATTCATGGTCATGTACTGGTGGAAGTGTATCTAATTCTACATCTTTAAACACTACCTACAATGCTCCTTCAGTAAGTTCAACATCAACATATGTTTGTACAATAACTGCTAGAGACAGCAAAGGAAATACTGGTACAGATACTTTGAATGTTACAGTGATTGGTGGTGGTAACACTAATGAAAATCCAACAGTTGATGCTGGTTCAAATGTCAGTGTTTATGAATCTCAAACAACTTATTTATCAGCTACAGCTAATGACCCTCAAGGTGATTCTATGACATATTCATGGTCATGTACTGGTGGAAGTTTATCTAACTACAATTCTTTGTCTACTACATATTACGCTCCTTCAGTTAGTTCAACATCAACATATGTTTGTACATTAACTGCTAGAGACAGCAAAGGATACACTGGTAGCGATACTGTATATATTACAGTAATGGAAAATGGAGGTGGCAATAATACTCCAAGCGTTAGTGTTTCTTTATCAGCCAATCCAACATCAGGATCATCTCCTTTAACTGGAGTTGACTTATCAGCTACAGCTAATTTATGGGGCATTCCTGATTATGCAACAATTGTTTACAGATTTGATTGCCAAGATGATAATAATTGGGATTTAAGAGTAGAAACTAATAACAAGAATTATACTGCATACGATCTTTGTAATTATTACAATAATCAAACATATACAGCTAAGGTAAAGATTGAGGTAAATGGATACGAAGCTTGGAATCAAATTACAATCAATGCTGGACAATCAAATAATTCTAACGGAATTAGTGTTGATGCAGGTACAAGTAAGGATATTCAGGAAAATCAATCAACAACCTTGAACGGATACGTATACAGCCAATATGGATATTCTTTAAGTCAATATTGGACTTGTAACGGTGGAAGTTTGTCTAATTCAAATTCATTAACTCCTACCTATTACGCTCCTTCAGTAAATGTTGATACAACCTATAACTGTACTTTATATGTAACTGATTCTCGTGGATACAGTAATTCTGACACAGTAAATATTGTGGTTAGAAATTATGGTTCAGGTTATTCAAATGGATTGTCAGTAACAACTAACACTCCAGTTGTTGGAACAACTTCAGCAACTTTAAATGGAATTTTAACAAATGATGGAGGACAGTACTCATCAGTTAGATTTAACTGGGGAAGACTTTCTTCATACAGCAATTCTACTCCTTGGACTACCAACAAATCTACTGGACAGACATTTGATTATTACGTTTCTGGATTAGAAAAAGGAAAAGCTTACCACTTCAGAGCTGAAGCTTCAAACGGAAGAGAAACTGTTGTTGGACAAGATGTTACTTTTGTAACTAAACCGGATGCAGTAACAGGATTCACTGCTCTTGCTGCCGGAAGTAACCAGATTTCATTAAGTTGGAACAAGAGTTCTTCTTCTTGCTACACAATCGTAACAAGAAAGACCGGAAGTTATCCGAACAATTCTGCCGATGGCACAGTTGTTTATTACGGAACAGGATCATCTGTTGTTGATAGTAACTTAAACAACAATGTTTGGTATTACTACAAGGCATGGGCTGTTGGTTGCGACGAAGGAATGTATTCATATTCTGACGCTCAATACTCTAGAGCTTACACAACCGGAGGATATGTACCAGTTGTTGTTACCAAAGCAGAAATTTCACTTGAGGGATTAGTTCGTAACATCACTCAAAAAGAAACTGCTTGGCAGAATTCAATCACTGCAAATCCTAAGGATGAGGTAGAATTCAGAGTTATTATTACTGCTGCTGGATCAAAAGCCTTAGAAAATGTTGTTTTGAAGACTACTGTTTCTGACAAGATTACTGCAATTAACGACATTAAGATTAATAATGAATCATACAACGGCTCATTATCACTTAATATTAATATCGGAACAATTGCTTTAGGAGAATCAAAAGTTATCACTTTCAAAGGAAAGATTGATGATGTAAGCAGCTTTAGCTACGGTTCTAACGAGCTAATCAATACAATAGAAGTTTCAGCCAAAGGTGCCGATACAGTTACAAGAACTGCAACTATCGATGTCATTAGAGGAGCTGAAGCCGGAGCTGGATTGATTTCATTAGTTAATCTACAAGCTTACGCTGGATTCCTAACATTGCTATTCTTAATTCTATGTATTATCGTAATGTATCTTTTAATCGAAAGAAAAAAAGAGAGAGAATGCTTAGCCGAAAGAGAGGCTTCAACTAAGGTTGAAAAAAGCAAATACTTTAATATCAAATAGAGGTTAAAGAAAACAAGCAGAACACTCCCAATTGGGAGTGTTTTGTTTTACAGTTTAGTTTAAGATATCGATTTTACCCTGATAGCCTTTTTAATAAATTCTCCGTATTTGTCTAAATTGACTTTAGTCTGGAGTTTGTATTCTTCTATTTCAGCACCAAGCGATATTTGATTCTCTGATTTGTATTTTCTTACTTCATCAATTGCAATGATTGCTTCACTAAAATCAGAATCATCTAATTTTGTTTCAATCTTTTTAATTATCGGCCAAGCTGAAGTGTGAATGCTTACTTCATTACTAAAATGAGTATATAATTCATCGGTAATAAAGGGAAGAATCGGAGCGAACATCTTTAAGATATTGGTGAAGACTGTTTTTAATGTGTATTGAGCAGCCATCTTTGATGTTTCATCTTCTCCGTATAATCTGTATTTGATGAATTCAACATAGTAATCGCAGAATTTAGACATGAAGAATTCTTCTATTTCGTTCTTGGCTTTAGCGTATTGATATGACTCAAAGTTTTCCGTCGCCTTTTTGATAGTTTCATTCATTTCTTTTAATATCCAAAGGTCGGGATATTCAAGACGAATATCTTTTTCTTCGTAGTTTTGGATATTCATAACGATGAATCTGGCAACATTCCAAAGCTTGGTGGTGATTTGTTTTCCTTTTTTGATTTCCTTGGGATTGAATCTTAAGTTTTGTCCCAATCCGGCTCCGGTGGCCCAATACCTGATGGCATCGGCTCCGAATTCTTCAACTAATTGATCGCTGGGAACATAGTTGCCCAATCTTTTAGATATTTTTTTGCCGTGTTCGTCTAAGCCGTGCCCGGAAACCATAATATTCTTAAAAGGAATATCATTAAAGTGGTAGAAGCTTTTAACGATGGAATAGAAATCCCAGGTTCTGATGATTTCGTGGGCATTAGGCCTTAAATCAACTGGGAATAATTCTTTGTTGTTGGCCAATTCTCTTAAAAGGAAGGGCGTACAGGAAGAAGTGGCCCAAGTGTCCATAACATCGGTTTCGGGAACGATTTCTTTACTTCCGCATTTGGGGCATTCTTTTATTGGAGCTTTTTGTTCGGTCGGACTTACCGGCAAATCTTTTTCGTCAGGTAAGATTACTTCTCCGCAGTCTTTGCAGTACCAGAAAGGGAAAGGTACGCCGTAGTATCTTTGACGCGAAACACACCAGTCCCATTTTAGAGAGTTGACCCATAATTTGTACGGTTCAAACATTTCCTTGGGATGCCAGTCTATCTTTTCTCCCATTTCTAGCCATTTTTCTTTTTGGTCAGAGATTTTAATAAACCACTGCTTACTTAAAATCAATTCTACCGGAGTGTCGCATCTTTCATGGACATTGACCGAGTGGCTTAAGTCTTCCTGTCTGATTAAAAAGCCTTGTTCTTTTAAGTCATTGATTATTTCTTCTCTGGCTTTTTCAATTTTCAATCCCTCATATTTCTGTCCCAGTTCGTTCAATCTTCCGTCGGGAGTCAAAAGACTTTTGGTTTCCAAGTTATCAATTCTCCATTTTTCTAAGTCTTCCTGGTCTCCCCAAGTACAAACCATCATTAATCCAGTTCCTTTTTCTTTGTCTACCGCTTCACTGGTTTTAAATGATACTTCCTGGTTAAAAAGGGGAACAATTGCTTTTTTATTAATTAATTCTTTGTATCGGTCGTCATCTGGATTGAAATACAAAGCAACGCAGGCCGGCAATAGTTCCGGTCTGGTGGTAGCGATCAAAACGCTTTCACCGTCTTTAATCGGGAAGCTTAAATAGTTCATTTTGGAATCTCTTTCTTTGTCTTCCAAATCAGACTGAGAAATGGCAGTCTGACAGGTTGGACACCAAAGAATCGGCAGTTCTTGTCGATACAATAATCCTTTTTTATATAGATCAATTAAAGACCATTGGGAAACTTTGGTCGGCAAGGGAGCAATTGTGCTGTAGGTTTTAGACCAGTCAACCGAAATACCGAGCATGTTCCAGAGGTTCTTGTAGGTTTCGATTCCTTTTTCGGTTTCTTTCAAACAAAGATCGATGAATTCTTTCTTGGTAGTTTTTGATTTGTCGATTTTGTATTTTTTTTCAACGAATCTTTCGGTCGGTAATCCGTTGTCATCAAAACCCATGGGATAGAATACTTTATATCCCTGCATTCTTTTATAGCGGACGATGAATTCAGCCTGGGTGTAACTCATAATGTGTCCGGCGTGTAGATGGTCGGCGGAAACGTAGGGCGGAGGAGTATCAACGGTAAAAAGCTTGTCTCCGGGGAGATAAGAGAATTTAAAGAGTTCTTTTTTGTCCCAAGCTTTTCTCCATTTGTCTTCAAGTGACTTAAAGTCGTAGTTCTTAGGGAATGTTTCGTCTATATTGTCCATTTCGTTGTTTTTTTATTGCTTTTTCATTATAATAAAAGAAAAGGAATATGTCCACTTTAAACATTAACAACCCTCTTGCCGATAGGATGCGTCCGGAAACACTGGAGGAGTTTTTGGGTCAGGATGAAATTGTGGGTGAAAAGAAATTATTAAGAGAAGCAATCAAGACGGATAGGATTCCTTCGATGATTTTTTGGGGTCCTCCCGGCACCGGTAAGACAACTTTGGCTTCTATTATTGCCAAACAAACTAAATCGGAGTTTGTTCGGGTGAGTGCGGTTTCGAGCGGTTTGAAAGATTTACGAGAAATAATCGAAAGGGCAAAGGTAGATCAAAGATTGGGAAAGAGAACAATTCTTTTTATCGATGAGATTCATCGCTGGAATAAAACCCAACAGGATGGATTGTTGCCGCATATTGAAAGCGGATTGATTACTTTAATTGGTGCGACTACGGAAAATCCCAGCTTTGAAGTCAGGGGAGCATTATTATCGCGTTCTCGAGTTTTTGTTTTTAAACAGTTAACCAAAGAAAGTATTGCTTTGATTATCAAGCGAGCAATTAAAGATAAGAAAAAAGGATTGGGAGCGCTGAAAATTAAGATTGACAAGAAGGCAGTTGATTTGTTGTCTTTGGTCAGTAATGGAGACGCCCGTATTGCTTTGAATATTTTAGAATACGCCGCTTCGGTTTCAAGTAAAATTAATGTTGAATTAATAAAGGAGGCAACTCAGAAAGCGGCTTTAATGTATGACCGAGACGGGGAAGAGCATTATAATATTATTTCCGCTTTGCATAAATCAATGAGAGGTTCGGATGCCAATGCTGCTCTCTACTGGTTAAGCCGGATGGTTGAGTCGGGAGAAGACCCATTGTTTATTGCTCGTCGCTTGGTTCGTTTTGCTTCCGAAGATATTGGGATTGCTAATTCGCGAGCTTTGGAGCAAGCGGTCGCCGCTTACCAGGCTTGTCACTTTATCGGTTACCCGGAATGTAATGTTATTTTAGCCCAGGCAGTGGTATATATGTCCAAGTGCAAGAAATCAAATGAGTTGTATCTTGCTTACGGAAAAGTAGCTGAGGACGTGAGAAGGTATGGAAATCTTCCTGTTCCTTTGCATTTAAGGAACGCGGTTTCTAAATTAATGGATGAAGTTGGATACGGAAAGGGGTATAAATACAGTCCCAGTTTTGAGTATAAGGAAAAACAGGAATACATGCCGGACAAATTAAAGGGGAGGAAATATTTGAAAGATTAGGATAATAGTGTAATGTATTAGTATGCTTATAGATGACGTAACAATTAGGGTGAGAGCGGGAAACGGAGGCAAGGGATGCGTCGCATTCCAGAAGAGCAGATTTGCCTTAGGTCCGACAGGAGGCTCCGGAGGAGAAGGAGGCAGTTTTTACTTTGTCGGAGTTTCTGATTTAAGTGCCTTAAAACAGTTTCGTTTTAAAAAAGCGGTTCAGGCTGAAGATGGAGGAAATGGTAAAGGGGAATTTGTTGACGGACCGAACGGTAAAGATGTTATTTTTAAGATTCCGGTCGGAACCGTGGTTTATAATTTAGACAAAAATGAGAAGATAGAAATTGTTAAAATAGGCGAGCCGGTTTTAATTGCTAAAGGAGGAAAAGGAGGTCGAGGTAATTTTCTTTTCCGTTCTTCAACTAATACGACTCCAATGCAATCTCAACCGGGAATTCCAGGAGAGGCATATAGTTTAAGATTGGAATTGAAAATGATTGCCGACGTCGGTTTTATCGGTTTGCCCAATGTCGGCAAATCAAGTTTGTTAAAAGAATTAACCAATGCCAATCCTAAGGTAGCCAATTATCCTTTTACAACATTAGAACCTCATTTGGGAGTTTATTACGATTTGATTTTAGCCGATATTCCCGGATTGATTGAAGGGGCTTCGGAAGGAAAAGGATTGGGAATTAAATTTTTGAGACACGTGGAAAGAACTAAAATATTATTCCATTTTATTTCCGCCGAATCAGAAGACTTTAAAAAGGATTACGAAACGATTAAAAAAGAGTTGGGAGATTACAACGAAGAGTTATTGAAAAAAGAAGAATATATTTTCATCACCAAGACCGATATGGTGGATAAAGATGTTTTAAAAGAAAGAATGAGCAAATGGAGGAAGAAAAAGATTCCGATTTCCATTTACGACTACGACAGTATTGAAAAAGTCAAAGAAATACTAAACGAGATAATGAAAAAGAAGTAACGGTGAATCCGTTGCTTTTTTATTATAATTGTTATATAGATTAAATAGTCAGTTCCTTGAGAACTGAATAGAGGTAATCTATGGAAAACCTTACTCTTATCGGTAAAGATCAATTTTGCCGTTATTACAAAACTCCGAATCATTTTAAATCGGTCGAAGAGCTTGTTTTGAAAGAATACACAAGCGAAGACGGTATCGCCATGCGAGCACTCACCGTGTTTACCAAAAGCCTGGTGAGAAAGGAATTCAGAAATAACATTGAGGAATCTTCTCAGGGGAGGGTTGTCGCTTTAAGCGAGATTACAGGTGACGACCGGATGGTTCATCTGGGAAAGGTTCTTTTTGTCAGGAGGGTGGATAAAATACCTATCAGTTGTATTTTGTCGGGAGACAGTTGCGCTTTTTATCGAGCTGACAAGGACATAGGATTCTATGAAGCTGGAGGAATTTTAAGAAACTGGCTTTTGCTTCATAATCAATACAGTGTGAATCCGGCTCATTTTCTTCTCGATACAACTAAAAGGGCTCTCTCGGCCGCCGAGATTATCAATGAATACTTTAAATCAAGAAATCTTAACTTACAGTATTTCAAAATTAATCTCGGAATGGAGATTGACGAAGAAAGCAAGGAAATTATTCCCGTTTGGGTAGGGGAAGGCATTCTCCCTCAAACGGCCAAAATTTCTGAAGGAGGAAAGTCAATCAAAGATTGTAAATACCTGGCCGGACGGATTTTTCCGCCTAGTGTATATAGAAAACAAATCGAGGAACTAAGTTAATACTTACTTCCTTTTTTTATTGACAAAATTTTAATTAATAGTATTGTATAGGAAGCTTTTTGACACAATTTAATACGTTGAAGGGCTAGGTGACTATCTTGTACAAGAAAGGAAAACTACTGAGTGAAGGAAAGACCAAAAGGGTCTATGAGGTCGTTGGTAACGACAAATTGGTAATCATTCAAAACAAAGATGATATTACCAAGAAGAATGATCCGACTTTGACAAAGGAGATGAAAGACAAAGCAAGATTGTCGACAACCACCACCTGCGTCAACTTCGAACTCCTGGAAAGAGCTGGGATACCGGTTGCTTATCTGGGAAGAATCAGCGAGACCGAATTTTTGGCAAAGAAGTGCCAAATGATTCCTCTTGAAGTTGTGGCAAGAAGGTATGCTGTCGGCAGCGTTCTTAAACGCAACCCAGAACTTAAGAAATCGGGTAAGATTCCTTTAAGGTTCGATGAGTTGCATGTTGAATTCTTCTTGAAGACAACGGGAGGAGTTATTCTTTCCAAAAATGGAAAGGAAATCGGAAAACTGGTTGACCAAAAAACCAGGAAGCCAATTGATGATCCGCTGATTATCAATCCCAAATCTCTGGACTGGGTAATCAAGAATCCCGAAATTCCGAGTACTGATCATCTTTCATTTCTTTGTACGCTCTTCTCGGAAGATATTCTGCCGGACCGAGTGTCAATCGGAAAGATTGAAAGCAATGCCAAGAAAACATTCCTCATTCTTGAGGATGCGTTGATTCTTCTCAATCTGCGTCTCATCGACTTCAAGATTGAGTTCGGAATCGGACCGGACGGAGAACTGTTCATTGCTGACGTTATCGATAACGACAGCTGGAGGATAAGAACCTCCAAATGGGAGGAACTCAGCAAGGAATTGTTCCGACAGGACAATGATATGGGAAAAATCAAAAAGGGTTATGAACTGGTTGCGAGAAAGCTGGAAGCAGCTTATCCATTAAGACGCAACCGTCTCTAACCCTATTTTTTTATACCAAAATATGATAAATTTTAAATATGAAGAAACCAGAACTAATGAGTCCAATCCGTGATTGGGCCAGCTTGGAAGCCTGTAAAAACTATGCCGATGCAGTGTATTTTGGCGTTGATGAATTAAGCATGAGAGCGGCTTCAGGTATCAAAGCTTCAGAGCTATTATCCTTTATCAAGAAGTGTCATTCATACGGTCTAAAAGGGTATTTGACGGTCAATACCGTAGTCTATAACCAGGATATCAAAAAGGCGGAAAAGCTGCTTAAAAAGGCCAAAAAGGAGGGCGTAGATGCGGTTATCGTTTGGGACCCAGCAATCATTCAAATAGCCAGGAAAATCAAGCTTCCTTTTATTGTTTCTACTCAGGCCAATATCTCTAATTACGAGTCAGCAATATTTTATAAAAAACTGGGAGCAAAAAGAGTGGTCTTGGCTCGAGAGATGACTTTAAAACAAATTAAGGAACTGACTAAGAAGGTGAAGATAGAGGTTGAAGTTTTTGTTCACGGAGCAATGTGCATGGCAATCTCCGGCCGTTGTATTTTGTCCGCTTATCTATACGGCAAGTCGGCTAATTGCGGGAGTTGTGCTCAGCCTTGTCGAAAAGAATGGATGTTGTCGGATGAAGAAGGTAATGCGATTTCAAACGAAGGAAAATATTTCATGAGCGCCAAAGATTTATGTATGATTGAATTTGTTCCCGAATTAATCAAAGCGGGAATTAATTCTTTTAAGATAGAAGGCCGAAGAAGAGATCCCAAATACATTGAAGTTGTTTCGAGATGTTATCGAGAAGCGATTGATGCTTATTTCGACAAAACATTTACCGATGGAAAAGTTAAGAAATGGAAAGAAGAATTAAGCTCAGTATATAACCGTGGATTTTCAACCGGCTTCTATTTCGGAACTCCGGGAAAAGAAGGAATCAGTTATGATAAAGCGGACAATGTTTCAACCGACAAGAAATTATTAGTCGGTTACGTTACTCATTATTATCCTCGCGTTAAATCAGGCTCGGTGACTTTGAATCATTTAGATTTGAAAGTGGGAGACAAGATTATTATTGAGGGAACAAATACCTATATTGAACAAATAGTTGAATCAATACAGATTGAAAACAAAAATATACAAAAAGGAAAGAAAGGAGAAGAAGTGGCAATTGTTTTCAAGGATGTTGTTCGAAAAAATGACAAAGTGTTTCTCTTACAAAAAAGGAAAGTGTGATATATTGAATATATATGACAACTGAAATTATCACTTTAATAGCTTCATTATTTATAATCCTTGTTTTTACCTATCTTTTGTTTCAAAAATTAATGAATGAGAATGTTAAAAGAAGCAAGGAATTATTTGAAGAAGAAAGGAAAAGACTGTTGGAACAGTTTGATTCCAAAAAAGAGATTATCAGCGAATCAATTCAACACAACAAAGATACGATTAAAGATTTGATTGACCGGGTTCATGAAGAATTGGATAAGAGCAAGAAACAATTGGATGAAGTGGAAAAAGAAAGAATCGGAGAATTTAATACCCTGAAAACAGTACTGGAAGAATATAAAACCGTTACCGGAAGTCTGAAAGATTCAACCGAAGGATTGAGGAATGTCTTATCCAATAATCAATTACGAGGAAGATACGGAGAAGAAATCGCTGAGAATCTATTAAAAACCATCGGGTTTGTGAGGGGAGAAAATTACGAAGCTAATACTGCTCAGGACAATAATGCCAATCGTCCCGACTTTACTATTTTTTTACCCGATCGAACAAAAATAAATATCGATGTTAAGTTTCCTTTGAATAATTTCATTAAATTTAACGACGAGGAAGACAAGGAAAAGAAAAAGCAATTTAAGAAAGCTTTTGAGCAGGATGTTAAAAGCAGGATAAAAGAAATATCAGGTAGAGAATATATCAATCCCGAAGAAGATACCGTTGACTTTGTTATTTTATTTGTTCCCAATGAAATGATTTTCAGTTTCATTTACGACCAAATGAATGAAACTTGGAATGATGCCATGGCGAAGAAGGTTGTTTTGGCCGGTCCCTTCAGTTTTACCGCTATTTTACGAATGGTCTTCCAATCGTATAAAAGTTTCAAATACCAGGAGAATCTTCACGAGATTATCAAGCTGATTAAGAAGTTTGAAATTGAATATAATAAATACAATGAAGAGGTTGATTCTTTAGGAAAGAAAATCAGAGCTGTTTCGACCCAGTTTGATGAAGTGTCGATTACTAGAACTAAAAAACTTTCAACCATCGTTGATAAGATAAAGAACGAGAACGTTTTGACCAAGGAAGAAGTTAAGGTGATAGAGAACAAAGAATGAACCTGTCTTTAATTGAAAAAAAATTAGAATCTCAGCCTAAATACAGAATTAAGCAGGTGCGCAAGCTGATTTTTCAGGATTTAATCGAAGATTGGGACAAGGCAACGGTCCTGCCTTTATCTTTGCGTGAAGAATTAAAAAAAGAATGTCCTTTGGAAATCAAACACAAAATGTTTGATGAAGGAAATACGCTCAAAGCTTTGATTGAATTATCGGACGGATTAAAGATTGAATCAGTTTTAATGAAGCATACCGACAACCGTTCGACAGTTTGCGTTTCTTCTCAGGTCGGTTGTCCTTTGGCTTGCTCTTTTTGTGCGACCGGAACAATGGGATTGAAAAGAAACTTAACAGCCGAAGAAATAGTTCTTCAGGTTTTGTTGTTTATGAGAATCTGTAAGGTAACCAATATTGTTTTTATGGGCATGGGGGAACCGTTCTTAAATTATAATAATGTGATGGCGGCGATTCATACTTTAAACAGTCCGGAATATTTTAATATCGGCAGCCGTAAGATTTCGGTTTCGACTTCAGGAATAATTGAAGGAATAGAAAGATTTACTAAAGAAGACTTACAGGTAAACCTTTCCATTTCTTTGCATGCTCCTAATGATGAATTGAGGAGCAAGTTGATGCCGGTGAATAAAAAATATCCTTTGAAAGATGTTTTGAAAGCGATTGATGAATATATTTTAAAGACCAAGAGAAAAGTGATGTTTGAGTATTTAATGATAAAAGGGGAGAATGATTCTCTTGAATGTGCCAAAGAATTGGCTGTGATTATGAAAAAGCCATTATACATGGTTAATCTGATTGTTTATAATCCGACGGGAAAATTTAAAGCCTCGGATTCTAAAACCATCAAGAAATTTAAAGAGTATTTGGAAAAAGAAGGAATCTTTACCACCCAAAGGTATGAATTCGGAAGGGGAATCAAGGCTGCTTGTGGACAATTGGCAACGATGGATGAAGATTAAAGTAATTGCATAATATTTCTATTTTTGCTATATTCTTCTTAGATTTTTTAAATTTAAGGAGGTTTGGCCATGTTTAAAATTACTGTTAAAGGCGAAAAGATTATTATTCCTGAGGCAGATGTCTTAATGAGATGTGATGAGGAGGAGACTAAGAAAACTTTCAAGGCTTATAAAAGATTCTTGGTTAAAATTCTGAAAAAGCAGGATGGTAAAATCATTGTCGATTGGCAGAAAATGGAAAAAGTTGTCGATATTGTCGACTATCGGGCTCGCGAAGCCATCAGACAGTATGTCCATTCGGTTCTTTTGGCTCTGAATATTTTAACAAAGAGCAAAAGAGGATCTTATTCCTTTTCCAATGACAACATGAATCCTGACTGGGGCGTTCCCGGGAGCGATTATTCTTCTTGCCTACTCGGCACCCTCTATTTTAAGAGAAAAGAGGATATCGTTGCTTACGGTAAAGCCAGGTGGTCCGGTACACTTTTCAACTGGTGTGTCTTCAGAATGACTGAGTTAATCGAAAAAGATGAGGTTTGCAAATAGCATACCTCTTTTTATTTGCCTGGATTTGATAAATAGAATATAATACCGGTGATAATAATTTTTATTACCTCAAATGAAAAAATACAAAAGAGTTCTATTGAAAATAGGAGGGGAGTCGTTTGGCAAAGAAAACGGAAAAGGAGTGTCTCTAACTTCTTATTTGGAAATAGCAAAACAGATTGCCGAAATTAAAAAGAAAAATGATATTGATTTATCTGTTGTTATCGGCGGAGGTAATATTTTCAGGGGACGGGAAGTGGGAGAAGAGCATTTTGACAAGGTAACAGCTGATTACATGGGAATGTTATCAACCATTATCAATGGTTTAGGATTGGAGGAAGCTTTGGAATCTTTGGGTGTTTCCGCGAAACTAATGTCATCGATAGAGATGGACAAGGTTTGCGAATCTTTTTCAAAGAAGAAAGCAGTTGAATATTTAAATCAGGGCAAAATAGTTGTTTTTGCCGGAGGAACCGGTAATCCTTATTTCACTACTGATACTTTAGCTGCTTTGAGAGCTTGCGAGATTGATTGCGATTTGATTTTGAAAGCGACTAACGTTGAAGGAGTGTATGACAGAGATCCGAAGAAGTATACTGACGCTAAATTGTATGAAAATTTAACTTTTGAAGAAGCTTTGGAAAAGAAATTGAATGTTATGGATTTAACAGCTTTTGCTTTGTGCTCTGACAATCAAAAACCGATTATCGTCTTTAATATTGAAAAAATTAAAGACATTTCTAAAGCACTAAAGGGGGAGAAGTTCGGAACCTTGGTTAGTTAATTAAAGATTTCTATATTCTCAAATAAAAAAAGACTATTTATTTAGTCTTTTGAGGATAATGCGGTAATCCGTATCTGTAGAAATTCATCTGCATAGATATAGATATTCCTTTGAGTTTCTTTATCTTTTTAGGAGTTATATTTTTAGAATTTTTAATCATTTTTACCATCTTATCAAAGATTTCATCGCAAAGTTTGTCATCTCGAAACTTAAACGATAAATCGTATAGACAGTACAGTTTATCAATTCTTCTGATTAATTTTACTTCCTTTGGAAGAAGGTTTTTTATTTCATCCAGAATCTTTCTTTGCTCGGAAGAGATCGAGGCGTCTTTAAATGTATTGGGCCCAACTTTTAATGGCAGAAAAATTGACTGTTCAAAGATTTCTTTACGAAAATTTTTGTACACTTCATACAGTTCATCAAACCTTTTTGTCATCATAACACCTGATGCCCATTCGGATTTTCAATTGTTAAAAGAGCATCACCTAATAAATAGACCTTATTATAGCTAATGTCAATAAAACTAGGTCATAGATAATTTAATTGACAAAACTATTAATTAATTATATTTTCAAAATAGGTTTTGTGTTCTTTCACAATCCAGAGGAATTAAAATGTCTCCCTTGCTATTTAAAATATATCATTGGCTGATGTCAGCCAAAAGAGCCGTAGCAGCAATTGCGAAAAAAGCCTATTGGTGGCTATGGTTCAATGTATGGCTTCGCGGAAACGAATTTCATCCATCCTTAAACCTGGATGTTGAGGCAGCATTAAAAATGGCTCCTCAAGAAAGAGAAGCTTATTATATTGAGCTTGCAAACAAAAGAAGCCGAGCCCATGAAATGGACTTGGAGAAAATGGAAAGAAGAACAACACAATAAAGAGGATTACCTCTTTTTTTATACCCAAAACCCAACATTGTTGGCACTTTTTGTTTTTAGGGGTATAATATATGCATGACATTATTTGTAAGACATCCAGTGAGGAATATCGGGAAAATGAACTCCTATGAAAGACAAGTGGGTAAATATAAGGGAGGTAAATCTTCTCAGAAGTCCGAACAGGAAAAAAATAATAAGAATAATAAAAATAATAAAAAATAATATGAAGGCAAAACAAATGTTAACCGTTTGGCTTCCTAGAGTATTGGTTATCGTTTATATCTCGTTCTTTGTTCTTTTGTCTTTGGATGTTTTTAATTCAAGTGCAACATTGTTGGAGAAAATGGGGGGATTTTTGATGCATAATATTCCGACAATTCTTCTTATTGTTTCTTTGGCTTATGCCTGGAAAAAAACAAGAACCGGAGGAATTATTTTTGTAATCTTGGGTATCCTTTTCACTATTTTTTACGGAACTTACGAAAGATTGGATACTTTTGTTTTAATATCTCTTCCTCTATTGTTGGTGGGAACACTTTTCTTGTTGAATAAAGATGAACATAATTGAAGAGGTTAGAAATTTTGTTGAGAAAGAATCATTAAAGCCAAGTAGTAAATATGGCGAAGAGCCTTTTGTTTTTCATTTTGTCCCGACGGTTAAATATGCTCTTGAATTAGCCGAAGAATTGGGGGCTGATAAAGAGGTGGTTGAGATTTCTGCCTGGCTCCACGATATCGGTTCGGTCATTTACGGCCGGGAAGACCATCATCTTACCGGGGCAAAAATTGCCGAAGCAAAATTAAAAGAATTTAATTATCCAATTGAAAAGATAGAAATGGTTAAGAATTGCATTTTAAACCATCGCGGTTCACAAAAAAACAATCCGTTAAGTATTGAAGAGAAGATAATTGCCGATGCAGATGCTTTAAGCAATTTTGATAATATCCCGGGAATATTCAAAGCCGCCTTTATTTATGAAAACTTGAATCAGGGAGAAGCCAAGGTAGCAGTGAGGAAAAAACTCGAAAATAAATGGAATCAGCTTAATTTTGAAAATTCAAAGGAAATAATCAAGCCCAAATACGAAGCGCTTAAGATTCTTTTAAGTTAAAATCATGTCACAATATTATAAAAAATCAAATAATATTTTCAATCCTGAATCGGAAACACCGTTCAAACTAAGTCGTTCAAAAATAGACTTGTTTATGGAGTGTCCGCAATGTTTCTATTTAGATAGACGATTGGGAATAGGTAGACCGCCCGGTTTTCCTTTTACCTTAAATTCTGCCGTTGATTCTTTATTGAAAAAAGAATTTGATTTGCATAGAAAGGAACAAACCGTCCATCCTTTTATCGAAGAGTTCGGCATTGATGCCATTCCTTATCAGCACAAAGATATTGATACCTGGAGAAACACTTTTAAAGGAATTGAATATTTGCATGCTCCGACCAATCTTTTGATTACCGGAGCGATTGATGATATCTGGATTAATCCGAAAGGGGAGGTGATCATTGTTGATTACAAGGCAACTTCTAAGACTAGTGAAGTTAATTTGGATGCCGAGTGGCAAAGAGGGTACAAGCGACAAATGGAAATCTATCAGTGGCTTTTTAGAAAGAATGGATTCAATGTTTCTCCGACCGGATATTTTGTTTATTGCAACGGAGATACAGGTAAACCGTATTTCGACAAGAAATTGGAGTTTGATATTAAGGTTATTCCTTATACCGGAGATGACTCTTGGATAGAAGGGGCTTTAATGGATATCAAGAAATGCTTAATGAGTGATCGGATTCCGGAAATGAACCCAGATTGTGATTTTTGCAATTACCGAAAGAATGCAGTAATGGCCAAAATAAAGCACGAAAAGAAGTAGTTTTATATTGACAAAAATACTAAATATGTTATACTCTAGGCGTACTGAAATAGTACGCTTTTGAAATGGAGTATTGTCATGGAAGACAAGAAAAAAGACAATAAAGTAGTTTGGCACAGCCCACTCTTTCAAATCGAAGGAATGTCGGGTTTTGCCCAGGTGGAAATGATTTTTGATCCCGTTCTGGCTTTAAATATCATTTGCCCTGGTGGAAATGTCAGGTCAATTCCCGTTGACGACTTCATCCACGCCTGGAAGACCTGCGAAGTGATAGTCCGTCTCAAAGAGATTGATATGGATGTCATTTCCAAGATGGTTCACGGAGAGCCTCTTCCCGAAAAGATTGTCGAATGCATGAATTCAGTAAATGTTTCGGAGATTCCCGATCTGGCAGTCATTATTGCTGCTTTCGGGTGTCCGGAAGATGTCTCGGACAGAGTTCTACAAGGAGTTATCCCTTGGAATCATAATCTGGGAATCATCCTTCGGGATATTCCGGTAACCGCCTAATTTTTCTGCTAATGTATATACATGATGCGGAAATTTTTTTAATATATTGGTATTGACTAATTAAATTATTTATCTAATAATTACACTGTTTACACGCGGTGCGTGTTAGTAGGTGAAATCATGGTCAAAGCAATTGCGGAGACTGCCAAGAAAAAAGGTTCTGTTGTTAAGAAAGACAACAGAAAAAAGAACACCGGAAAGGATAAAAATTTCGCTGTAATTCCTTGCGATGGTTATCCCTAATTTTTATGCCGAAAGGTTAAATAACCGATTAGGCTTTTTTTATTTAGCAAAAGAAGATATAATTTTATTATGGAACAAAAAGGTAAATCAGCGGTAAAGGAACTTTTGGAGAATAACATTCTTTCTATTTCCGCTTATCTGAAATTATTAAACGGAATCCTTAATTCTTTTGAAGCCAGAATAGTGGGAGAGGTTTCGGAAGTTAAAATCAGCTCGGTCGGGCATGTTTATTTTTCCTTAAAAGACAAGAAAGACAAAAGTGTTTTGTCTTGTGTTATTTGGAATAACGATTACAGATTATGCGGAGTGGAATTAAAAGAAGGATTGGAAATTACCGCCAGAGGAATTCCTGATGTTTATCCTCCGACCGGAAGATTGAGTTTCAAGGCGAAAACAATCCAATTAATGGGTGAGGGAGAATTGAAAAAGGAATACGAGAAATTGAAAAAGAAAATGGAAGACGAAGGATTGTTTGATTTGGATAAAAAGAAAGAAATTCCTTCTTTTGTTAGAAGAGTGGGAATTATTACTAGTAAACAGGGAGCGGTTATTTCTGACTTTTTGAATAACTTAGGAAGGTTCGGTTTTCAAATCAAGTTTATCGACTCCCGGGTTGAAGGACTGGAAGCGGTCAAAGACCTGTTAAACAGCGTTAGGACAATGAAGAAGGCTGATATTGATGTTCTTGTCATCATGCGCGGAGGAGGCTCTTTAGAGTCGTTTCTGGCCTTTAATAATGAGGTCTTGATTAGGGAAGTCAGCAGTCTTCCTTTTCCGATGATTGCGGCGATCGGGCACGACAAAGATGTGCCATTATTGGCTTTAGCAGCTGACAAGATGGTTTCGACTCCGACTGCGGCGGCCAATCTTTTAAATCAATCCTGGCAAGAAGCAGAGCTGGAATTAAAAGCCATGGAACGGGAAATCTTTAATTCTTTTTCTTCTTCTTTGAGAAGCATGGAATACAAGATCAATAATTTGTTTTTGAAGATTAAAGACAAGCTGGAAAAAGTCATTTCTTTATTTAAAATGATTGAATTCAGAATTAAATCGGTAATTCCAAAAATATTGGAGAATGAAATTGGAAAGATTAAAGACAAACTGGAAAATATTGAAAAGACAATTAACCAGAATGACCCGGAAAGAAATTTGAAATTAGGATATTGTATCGCGAGTAATAAAAAAGGAGTCATTAAAGATATTAATAATGTGAAAGTCGAAGACATTATTGATTTGAAAGTATATAACGGAATAATTAACACGCAAGTTAAAAAAATACAAAAAAATGAAAGAAAAAAATCTTAATCAAAGTCTCAAAAAGTTATCCTTGATTGCCGAGTGGTTTGAAAAACAGGAGGAGGTTGATGTCGAAGAAGGCTTAGAAAAAGTGAAAGAAGCGGCCGGAATAATTAAAGAAGCCAAGAAACAATTCAAAGAGATTGAAAATGAGTTTGAAGAGATTAAAAAAGAGATAGAAAAGGAGTAATTTGACAAGTATTTTTTAAAGGTCTAAATTATACTTGGAATCTTGAAAATTCAAGTTCCATTACATTTATATCTTTCGGAGGATTTAGTTTGACCAGAAACGGAAGGAAACGTAATGTGAGCAATGGCAATGGGAATGGAAACGGAAATGGTTACCGTTCTTTCAAAATTGGAAAATGTCCAATTTGTGAAAAAGAAAACATTGCCTTGACGGAACACCACATATATAAGCGAGCTGTGTTCGGAGACAATGAAATCATTGTCTATGTCTGCAGAGACTGCCATGATAAAGTTGAAGTATTTATCAGAGAAATGGAGAATGCTATTCTGAGAGCCTTTATTTATTGCTATCGCAAGATTAATAAAGGTGCCTTAAGTGGAAAAACATTTTCCACAGAAGAAATCATGGAAATAGTCCTTCAGGGATTTAGAAAACTCGACGAAAAGAACGTCAATCCTTGGTTGGAAAAAAGAATCCGAACAAAGGCTGTGTCTGTGGGAGACCGTGGTAGAAAAAAAGAGCAAAATTAATTGCCCCTTTTTTTATTTCCATGTATAATATGGTTATAAAAATAATAGATAAAAAGATGAATATTCTAACCGACGATAAGTTTGAATCAACCGTTAAAAATAATGACAAGCCGGTTTTAGTGGATATTTTTACCGAATGGTGTCCTCCTTGCAAGATGTTGGGACCAATCATTGAAAAGCTTTCGGAGGAATATGCTGGCAAGGTAGATTTCTATAAGATGGATTTGGATAAAAATCCCAAGACCGGAGACATGTTCGGAGTTGATAGAATTCCCACTGTCGTTTTATTTATCAACGGCGAAGTTAAAGATAAATTCGTTGGTTTAAAACAAGAAGAAGAAATTAGGAATTGGATAAATTCAAAGATTTAATATGGAAGAAAAAGATATTGAAGAATTAATAAAAAAAAGTGACGAGCACGCTAAAAGCAAAGGATTCAAGCTTAATCCCAATGATGCTATTGTTTTAGGGTTAGCTAAAGGATTATTGATGCGTAAAGAAAAGTTCGGAGAAATATATTGTCCCTGTAGAAAAGTAACGGGAGACAAAGAAGAGGATAAAAAGATAATTTGTCCTTGCATCTATCACGAAAGTGAAGTTGCAAACGACGGACACTGTCTTTGCAATCTATTTGTTAAATAAAAAAGCCGCCGAGATAATCGGCGGTTTTGTTATTCATTGACTCTTCTGACGTAGGTTGAGCTTTCGGTATTTATTTCAATCACATCGTCTTCGTTTACAAATAGGGGGGCATCTATCTTTGCTCCGGTTTCCAGAGTTACCAATTTGGTTCCTGATTGAGCGCGGTCTCCTTTAACTCCCGGTGGAACTTCAGTAACTTTCAATTGGACTTTGATGGGAATAATGACATTAATGATTTTGTCATCAAAAAGAATAGTCTTTACTTCCTCATTAGCTTTGAGGAATTTAGCTTTTTCTCCGACTTGCTCTTCAGTTAATTCAAATCTTTTACTTGAATCTTTAATATCGCTAAAGATATATTTTCCCTTGGCTCCGTAAACGAACTTAGCTTCCTTCTCTTCAACATCAGCTTCTTCAAAGGTGTCTCTTGGTTGAGCTGTTTTTGAAATTACTGCTCCGCTCATCAAGTTTTTTAATTTCATTTGAAGGTAAGAATGACCTCTGCCTTTAAATGTGTTCAAAGCTTCTACTATTTGGTAAGGTTGATCATTGATAACAATGATTACGCCTCTATCTAATTCTGCGTATGATAACATTTTTTTATTTTTAATTTATTATTTTTCGATTCTCCATTCTATCTTGTTTTCTTTGTCGGCGTATTCAAGCCATTCTCCTCCGTCATCAATAACGTACCATTTTCTTTTGGTTTGCGACCAGATCATGGGTTGATTTCGGTAATAAGGCTTTTTTACAATTTCCTTGGGTTTTAATTTTCCCAATTCAAGCCATTTCTTGAAAACCGTTTCGATTGAATAATCAAGATTACGGGACTTGGCCCAATTGGCCACCGTCGTCATTGCTTCTTTGGCTTTTTCTACCGAACCAGCTAAATCAAGCAATTCCTTGCCCGGTCTTGTAAATCTAGAATAGATTATCTTCTTCTTTTTAGCTGATTCTTTGATTTCGTCAAGAGACAAGCCTTTGGTATAGAAAAAATGATTGACGATTTGCTGGATGTCGGTCTCTTTTTCTTCTTTTGTTTTTTTCTCTTTTTCCATGCTTTAGCTTATCTTTTTTAAGACTTCCGAATAGAAGCTCTTTACCTTATCTAATTCTTTTTCGCCCATTTCGGTGATTTTGTAAACCCTTCGTCTGTCTTCCGGTTCGCTTTTGACAAAGCCCTGTTCTTCTAATCGGTAAAGGACACGGTAGGGAGTGATGTTGCCCGGTTTGAAGCCAAAGTCTTTTTCAATTGAAGAATGCAAATCCCAGGCATAGTTAGGATGCTTTTTCAGGGTGACCAAGATATAGATCCAAAGATTTTCTTTGGTGTTTGATTTGGTTAGTCTTTCAAAAGGGGTCATAAATGTATATTGACAAACTATTTTACCGGTGTAAAATACAGTTGTATATAATTAATTATAATAGTTTTTATCAAATATGGCAAAAAAATCAGTAAAGTCAGCCAAGGCTTCGGGTAATAAAAAAGAAATCAGGATTGCAATTGCCGGATTGGGCAATTGTGCCAGTTCTTTGGTTCAAGGAATCTATTATTACAAGAACGTCAAGGACGATGATGAAATAGTTCCCGGATTGATGCACAATGTTTTAGGAGGCTACAAGATATCAGATATTAAAATTGTAGCTTGTTTTGATATTGATAAGAGAAAAATAGGCAAGGATGTTTCCGAGGCTATTTTTGAAAAGCCGAATTGTACAAAAATATTTTGCAGTGACATTCCCAAGACCGGAGTTACGGTAAAGATGGGAAAAATATTAGACGGAGTTGCCGATCATATGAAGAATTATCCCGATGACCAGACTTTTTTGCCTTCAGACAAGAAGGCAGTTGATGTGGCTGAAGAATTGAAAAGAACAAAAGCTGATATCTTGGTTAGCTATATGCCGGTCGGTTCACAAAAAGCAGTTGAGTTTTACGCTCAAGCAGCTTTGGATGCCGGTGTTGCTCTTGTTAACTGCATGCCGGTATTTATTTGTTCTGATCCTAAATGGGAAAAGAAATTCAGAGACAAGGGTATTCCTTGTATCGGAGACGATATTAAATCGCAAATCGGAGCAACTATTACGCACCGAGTTTTATCTCACTTATTCGCTGAAAGAGGTGTTACTATCGACAGATCATATCAATTAAACGTCGGTGGAAACACAGATTTCTTAAATATGCTTGAAAAGAACAGATTGAAATCTAAAAAACTATCAAAGACTGAGGCCGTTGAATCTCAATTAGCCAAGAGATTAAGCTATGACAATTTGCACGTCGGACCGTCAGACTGGGTTCCTTTCTTGAAAGACAATAAAGTTTGCTTTATCCGTATGGAAGGAAGAAAATTCGGCAACGTTCCGATAGAATTAGAGTTGAGATTGTCAGTTGAAGATTCTCCCAACTCAGCCGGCTGTGTTATCGATGCTATTAGATTATTGAAGATCGGTTTGGACAGGGGAATCGGCGGAACCTTATTATCTTCTTCAGCTTATTTTATGAAGCATCCGATGACTCAGTTCACTGATGAAAAAGCGAGGGAAATGATTGAAGAATTCATTGCCAATAAAAGAGAAAGGTAATATAATAAAATAAAAAACTATGGAACCAATTAAAAGATTCATCAATTCGGTTACCGAGGGAAATCTTTGGGTGTATATTCTTTCTTTAGGGAAAGAAAATGAAGTCCAGGAAGAAGTTGTTTCGAGAGTGATTTTTGAAAAGTTCGGTTTTCTTCCTAATGAGTTAATGGTTAAAAGTGTTTTATTTAGATTAAAGAACGAGGGATATGTGAGCCGAGAAAAGTTAGCCGGAAAGAAAGCTTACAAGATTACCGAAAAAGGAAAGAAAGAATTGGAAGCGATGAAAAGTTATTCTTCAGATTTAATACAGAAACTATAACAGCTTTTTAGCTGTTTTAGTTTTAGTAAATAATAATTAATTATTAAAAATATGCTAGATACAAAAAGACACTGGTTTAAAGATTTAGAGAAGGTTATTGGTAGTATTTTTGGTGCTTTACCTCTAACCCCCAATCAATACACATATCTTTCCGGAATTTTTGCTTTAATCGGATTATGGTATATGATTCAAGAAAATTTAATCTGGGCAATTGGATTCTTTTTGATTGCCGCCGGATTGGATTTCGTTGACGGGGCAGTAGCCAGGGCAAAAAATATGTCGAGTAAGGTTGGAGCATATTTAGATACTGTTTTTGATAGATATGTTGAAGGTATTATTTTCTTTGGAATGTTTTTTCTTGCTCTTCCTACAGTCATAATTCCTGGACAGGCTTGGGTTTATTTAGCAATTTTTGGTTCAGTGGTTACGACTTACGTTAAAGCCGCGGCCAAAGAGAAAGATTTAGTCAATCAAGAATTGAAAGGAGGATTATTATCAAGAGGGGAGAGATTAATTTTAATTTTTGTCGCTTTGATTTTAGGAGTTGTGTATCCGAATTATTTATATATGACTTACGTAGTGGCGGTAATTGCGATTTTGGCAAATTTTACTGCGATTCAAAGATTTCATTCAGCGGTTTCTATAAACAAACAATAAAAAATGCAAAAAGCACCCTCGAAAGAGGGTGTTTTGTTGTATTGACAAAATGATTTAAATTACTTATAATATATCCGGCACATTTATTATGTGAAAAAAACAAGAAGGCGAAGAAGTGAAAGATTGTATCGTTATTCAGAAAAAGGTCTTCAGGGTAAGACCGACAACCAAAGTGGTTGTAATGTGGGATTGGGATGGCACTCTTGCAGATACCATGCCGGCTCACGCTGACCTTGCGGCAGTGTGCATTAATGCGCACTTCGGGATGAATGTTCCTGAGGCAAGAGAAAAGTATCTGAGCACAACCGGCGTTCCTTTCGACCGCCAGATGGAAAAGATATTCCCGAAATCAACATCTTCTCAGAGAGAAGCTTGTGCTAAGGAATATCACGAGAAAAAGATGATCTGCGTCTACGAAAATCCGAAAGATTTTCCTCAGGTAGCAAGGGTCGTCAAAAGACTTCGAAACCATCCAAATATCATCCAGGTTATTTCTTCTTCCACCGAAGAAAGTATCATCAACGAGTGGGTAAAGAAAACCGGAAATGATATGCATATGGTTCTTGGTCGAGAAAGTGGTTCTAAGAAGGACCATATTTCCACCGTCAAGAAGGAATTCCCAGATGCAATCGTCGTTTTCGTGAGCGATTCTTTCGGAGACATGAGTCTTCCGGTAGATATGACCTTCGGAGTAGATGTTCCGACGGACAAAAACGCTCTCTTCCTGGATAATGGAGCGGCAATCGTTTCTCGAAAACCAGTCTGTCTTGTGTGGGCAGAATATTGTCTCGGCAAGATTGGACTCGTGGTGTAGGATTAAATTCTTGCACCCTTTTTTTATTTAAGTTATAATTTACGAAAACATTAATAAAAAAATAATGATTAAAAAAGACATCAAAGGAATAATATTTGATTTAGACGGTGTGTTGTTTGATAGCGAGTATTATCAATGGCAAGGTTGGGTTGAACCCTTACAAAATTACGGGATTAGATTAACTAAGGAAATGTATTTTAATTATGCCGGAAAGAGTGGAAAACAGATTGATGAAGAACTAATAAAAGATTTTAATTTAAACATTTCCGTTGGAACACTGTGGGAAGCCAAAAAAGAATTAATCAAGAAGTGGTTCAATGAAAAGGCAATGCCTTTAATGCCTTTTGCTAGAGAGGCAGTCGAATATTTTATAACCAACCCTCAACTAAAAATTGCTTTGTGTTCCGGAGGAGATAGAGAAGAAATAATAACAAAATTAGAGAAAAACGATTTTGTTAAATATTTTCCGGTTATTGTTGCCGGAAGTGATGTCCCAAGAAGCAAGCCTTATCCCGATATTTATTTATTGGCGGTAGAAAAATTAGGATTAAAACCGGAAGAATGTTTAACTTTTGAAGACACTCAGTATGGATTGGAATCTGCTAAATCAGCCGGAGTTAATTGTTTTGTTGTTCCTAACGAATATTCAGTAAAACAAGATTTTTCAAAAGCAGATAAAGTTATTTCTTCATTAAAAGAAGTAATAGATTTTTTTAATAACTAATTTAATAAAAACATATGCCGACATGGTTAATGTATGGTTTAGTCAGTTCTCTTTTTTGGGGAACCTATGCTGTTGTTTCAAAAATAGTTACTTCGGAAAAATATCTTAAGGTTCAGTCTACTAATGCTTCATTATTGATGTTTGTTGGAATAATGCTGGTATTCTTTTTATTTTTTTTAACTAAAACTAGCGATTTAAGTAATTTAATGAGGGTTGGCGGTTTTGCATTAATAGCATTGGTAATTACTTATGTTGTTTTTGCCTTAAAACAAACAGGAGTTGTTATTACTCCTTCGGTTTTAATATTAGGTTCTTTGTCCGGTGCTTTGTGGGCCGCAGGAATGATTTTTACTTTTTTTGCTTTTTCGGCCGGAGCAGAAGCGGCCAAATTAGTTCCTATTTACAATACAAACACTTTGATAGCAGTATTTTTAGGAATAGCAATGTTGCATGAACTTCCTGCTCCTGATGCAAGGATTAAAGTTATTACTGGAGCAGTCTTGATAGTTGTAGGAAGTATTTTGGTTAGTAAGTAACTATTTTTTTTTCAATATTCCTATTTTAGCTAATAGCGGGGTTACTATATAAATCAATGGAGATTTTTTTCCATTGATTTTTGTTTGTTTGTTTAAAATAGCTTGTTTTAATTCTTCCGTTGTGTTTCCAACAAATTCGGTATAAGTGTTACCAATTCCTTTGTAATAATGAGAATCGCCTCCGGCGGTCATTCCCAAATTGTGTTGTTTTGCAAATTCCATTGCTTTGTCATCGGGATTCCTTCCCGGTTTTCTTCCGTTAAAGACTTCAAGGCCATCAATTAAATCAAAATATTTAGTGATGTCGTCTTGGAATCCTTCGGCGCCGTGAAAAGGATGGGGAATGATTACCAGTCCTCCCTGTTTCTTTATTTCTTCCATTACCCATCTTGGATCTTTTTTGTATCCGTCAATTTGTTGTTTCAAAAATAATCCCAGGACATCTCCTTTGGTTGTTTTCATTTCTTCTCCGAGGATGATTAGAAAATTATGTTTTTTCCCTAATTTAACAGCTTCCATCCAGCCTTTGGTGTTTTCGTGATCGGTGATGGCTATTCCGTCCAAACCAACGCTTTTGGCATAGGTGATTATCTTTTCTATACTTGAAGAAGCATCGTATGAATATTTGGTATGGCAGTGTAAATCTATTTTCATGTTTTAATTATACACAATATGATTGTTTTGACAAAGAAATCAGATTGATTTAAGATATTCATGTAATCAATTTTTTTATTTTAGTAAATTTAAAACCTTATGGGATAGTGATTGAATGAAACAATGTCACGATATGAGCGAAGTACTGAAAAGAACAAGCAATGGCAAAAGGACCATTGTGTTGCGGAATGAATTGGTTCTGGAGAACCTGCGAAGGAAGAATTTTGAATTATATTCAAAATTGAATGTTCTTTCTTTGAAGCCCAAGAAGGGAGCTCCGGTAACAATCATCCAGGCTGAGGATGTCGATGCGTACCAGTCTTTGACCAAGGTGGTCGAAGGATACATGGTCCTCGGATCAAACGGTCAGCTTTTGCCGCCAAGTCCGGCCGCAGTATAAGAATCCATATCTATGGCACTCTAAATAGGGTGTCTTTTTTTATATATTGCCCGCTGGTGCATAAAGTGATATTCTTTAAATATGCAAAAGAGAATATTTATCAGTATTGAGCTACCGGAAAAAACTAAAAATAAGCTCGTCGAATATCAGGAAGAAATTGCTCGTTCTTTCACTAATTTTAATGATTTCTGTCCGATTAAATGGAGCAAGAAGCATAATTTACATATTACTTTGCTTTTTATCGGCTACGTTGAGTTAGAGGAATTAGTTTCGGTAATTGAGAAAATCGAAAAAATAGTCGCCAATCACGGTTCTTTTGTGATTGACTTGAAAGATATTTCTTATGGACCAAAAGCCAGTGCCCCTAAAATGATATGGGCAACGGGAGATAATTCTTTGCCATTAGGAAAATTACAAACCGATTTGGAGAAAGAAATGTTGGGTGTTAGAAAACTGGACAGTAGCTTTATCCCGCACATTACCTTGGGTAAAGTAATCCAGTGGCAGTTTAATAGAATCGATCCGGAAGAAAGACCGGATATCTTTAAAGATATTTCTTTGTCTTTTCCCGTTAATTCAATTGAAATCATGGAAAGTAATTTGGGAAAAGGAGGAGCGGATTACGCAATATTAAAATCAATCCCATTAAAATAATATGAAAATACATTTTATTGGCATCGGAGGAATAGGAGTTTCGGCATTAGCCAGATATTATTTGGAAAAAGGAAATGAAATTTCCGGTTCCGACGTTGTTTCGTCTTTAATTATTGAAGACCTTGTTAAGAGAGGAGCGAAGGTTGTTATCGGTCCCAATGTGCCAGAAAATATCAAAGATTGTGATTTGGTTATTCACAGTCCGGCAGTGCGAGAGAATAATCCCGAATTAGTTGAAGCGGAATTAAAAGAAATCAAGATTTTAAGCTATCCTCAGGCTTTAGGAGAAATAACCAAAGAGTATTTTACTATCGCTGTTTCCGGAACTCACGGAAAAAGCACTACTACCGCCATGATCGGTTTGATTTTGACTGAAGCCGGTCTTGACCCGACCGTAATTGTCGGAACCAGATTAAAAGAATTCGGAGATTCTAATTTCAGAATGGGTCAGTCTAAGTATTTAGTGATCGAAGCCTGCGAACACGAAGAATCATTTTTAAATTATTGGCCGAAGATTGCTGTTGTGACAAATATTGAAGAAGATCATCTTGATTACTATCAAACCATTGAAAAAATCAAAGATGCTTTTAATACGTTTGTTTCGCATTTGGGAAACGATGATGTTTTGGTGAAACTAAAAGGAACGGAAGTACGTTGCGACAAAAAGACAATCGAGTTTTCGTTAGATGAAGAAAAAGATGTTAAGAGGTTAAGAGAAATAATCAAGATTCCTGGGGATCATAATGTTTTAGATGCTTTGGCAGCGATAAAGGTGGCGAGAGAATTAAAAATACCGGACGAAGTATCTTTTAATGCCTTATCAAAATATATCGGCTCTTGGAGAAGATTCGAAGAAACACAGCTCCCTGATTTTGTTTTAATTGATGACTATGCTCATCATCCGACCGAGATTTTGGCAACCCTTAAAGGAGCGAGGCAAAAATATCCGAATGAAAAAATATATTGTGTTTTTCAACCTCACCAATACCAGAGAACTTTTTTACTGCTCAATGATTTTATTAAAGTTTTCAAAGAGGTGATTGATACTAAATTAGTTGATAAGTTATTTTTAATTGATATTTACGATGTCGCGGGAAGGGAAGGAGGGGAATTTAAAGAAAAGATTGATTCAATTAAATTGGCGGCGGCGGTTCCCAATGCGATTTATATCGCCAAAGAAGAACTATTTCCCGCTCTTAAGGGTGGGGAAGTGATAATCTTTATGGGCGCCGGTAATATTTATGATTTGAGTCAGGATTTTAAAGATAATATCAGGGCTTGCCAATAATTTTTCTCTTGAAAAGAACGGTAGATCAAGTATAATATATATATGGAAACAATTTGGACAATTTTAATAGTTTTGTCAGTAATCACTCTTGTTTTATGGTGTGTTTTGGGCGGAGACGAAGAAGATTAATCTTCTTTTTATTTTAGAAAAATATGACCAATAAAAAAATACAAACAATTCTTATCATTGAAGACGAGAAAATTCTTTCCGAGATGTATAAGTTCAAGTTGAACAAGGAAGGTTTTGAAGTTATCTCAGCGATTGAGGTTGATGAAGGAATTGAGTTGGCTAAAAAACAGATCCCGGATTTGGTGGTTTTAGATGTGCTTCTTCCGAAAGAAAGCGGAATTAATTATTTGATTAAGGCGAAAGAGATAGACAGCTTGAAATCGGTTCCGGTCTTGGTTCTTTCCAATTTCGACGATAATCAAACCAGAACTCAAGCTCTTAAATACGGAGCCAAAGATTATTTGATAAAATCAAATCACGATCCTAAAGAAATAGTGACAAGAATTAAAGAATTATTAAATCAATGATAGATACACCATTTTCAATCTATTTAGTTATCCCGAGCAGTATTTTTATTTTACTGGTCGGAACTTTTATCTTTTTAAAAAGCCGAGGAAAGGTTAATTTCTTATTTTTCTTAATGAGCTTGGCTCAATTTTTGTGGGCCTTCGGAACTTTTGTTGTTTGGCAAGGACACGTTTGGGGTTCGGTTAATGAAAGCGTCCTATTAAATAAATTTTTGGTGCTGTCGGTATTTTTAATTCCGACCTTCCTGTATCATTTCACAATTGAATTTTGCAAGATCAGCAGCCAGAAAATTCAATTATTCCTTGCTTATTCGTTTTCTTTGTTTTTGGTTTTTGTGGTTGATGTCGATTCGGTAATCAACGGAGTGTTTTTCTATAAATGGGGAGATTGGAGTATGGTAAGCATTATTCATTACGCTTTCTCTCTGTTTATAGTTTCCTTATTATCCATGTCTTTGTTTAATCTTTTCAAGGCCTGGCAGAATAGGGTTGATAAAAGCATTAAGAAAGACACCATTCTTTATCTTCTTTTGGGAATTTCTATTTTCGGCTTGGTTTTTATTGATTTTCTTCCGGTTTATGGAATCAATATTTATCCTTTATTCTATTTGACTATTCCGGTCTATGCTCTTATAATGGCATATGTCTTAATTGAAAAAAATCCTTTAGCTTCAATTATTACCACCGATATCTTAGTCGCAACTTTATTAACCTTATTAGCTTCATTATTGGTTTTTCCGGACTTGGAAGTGACCTTTCCTGAAAAATCGGTTATCTTTATTCTTATCTGTGTTCTTTCTTTTGTCGCTTTGAAATATACCCATCAATTAAGCGAAGAGAAAGGAGCTTTTGAAGAGAAGATAGGGGAAAGAGCCAAGGAATTGGAAGAAATCAATAATCAATTGAAAGAATCCAGACAGGCTTGTGAAACAGCCAATACTATTTTGGATAAAAAGGTTAAAGAAAGGACTCGCGATTTACAAGGCTTGAATGATAGTTTGGAAAAATTGGTAAGCGAGAGAACCAAGGAGTTGGAAAGAAGAACAAAACAATTAGAGGAAAAAATAGTTGAATTGGAACAGTTTAGTGATATTTTCGTGAATCGAGAAAATAAAATGGTTGAATTAAAAGACAGGATAAGAGAATTAGAAGATAAATTAAGAAAATAAAATGGAAAGAGCTTTAATTGGAAAAATATCTGAATATGAAGATAAGCAAGCCTTAATCAAAGGCCGAGTTTTTAATATCAGAAATTTGGGGAATATAGTTTTTTTGATCGTTCAAGATTACACCGGAACAATTCAGGTTGTGGTTGATAAAAGTACTGAAGTTAAAACCGGAGATGCGGTAGTGATTACCGGATTGGTTAAAAAAGATGCCAGAGCCAAGAGCGGATTTGAAATCAAGGGAGAGAAATTGGAAGTTGTTTCTCCAAACATTGAAGATTTGCCGATTGATTTAAGTAAGGAAGACATTAATTTAAATTTAAATACATTATTGGATTACCGTCCTTTGTCATTAAGGCATCCCAAAGTTCAGGCTATTTTTAAACTGTACGATATTTTATTGAAGAGCTATGAGAAAGTGATGAGAGAATACGATTTTACCGAAATTAAGACTCCGAAGATATTGGGAACCGCGACTGAAGGAGGTGCTAACTTTTTCAAGGTGAAATATTTTGAGAAAGAAGCGACTCTAGCGCAAAGCCCTCAGTTTTACAAGCAAATCATGGTTGGAGTTTTAGAAAGAGTTTTTGAAGTCGGTTCTGTTTTTAGAGCCGAGCCTCATTTTACCACCAGACATGTTAACGAATATATCGGACTTGATGCCGAAATGGGATACATTGTTGATTTCTATGAAGTTGCCAAAACATTGAATAAGGTTTTGCAACAAGTATTTGCGGAAATTGAAAAAGAAGGAAAGCCTTATTTGGATTTATACAATATCGAGTTGTCAAAAGTTCCTGATGAGATTCCTTTTATTAAACTTTCGGAAATTAAGAAAATAATTAAAGAAAAATACGGACACGAGGTTTCCGAAGGAACGGATATCGACCCGAAAGGTGAAGAATTGGCAGGAAAGTATGCCAAAGAAGAATTTGGTTCAGACTTTATCTTTATTACTCATTATCCTTGGAGCGACCGACCTTTTTATACTATGCCTGATCCGACAAACCCGGAAGAGACTTGCGGTTTCGATTTGCTTTACAAAGGTCTTGAAATTGCTACCGGCGGACAGAGAATACACAAATATGATGAATTGTTGAGTAGTATGAAAAAGAAGGGAATCAAGCCTAAGGGAATGGAATTTTACGTTGACACTTTTAAATACGCGATTCCGCCGCACGGTGGCTGGGGAATGGGTTCAGAAAGAATCATTAAGCAAATCTTGAATTTAGAGAGTATAAAGGAAGCCATTCTGTTTCCTCGAGATGTTAAAAGATTAATTCCTTAAAGAGTATGAAGAGAGAAAATATTTTCTTTTTAGCCGGTCTTTTTTTCCTATTTTTATTATTTTTTATCGTTAACCTCTGTTCTAATGATGTTTTGAATAAAACGTCTGATTTGTTTCTTTTAAAACAAACCGATGTTTCTTTATTGAGACCATTAAGCAAGGAACAGATTACCGACCTGTATTTGAATTCAAATAATTTTTTGTCTGCCTTTGTTGATTTGGACGAACAGAAGGAAATTATTTTGGCAGAAAAGAAAAGCAGTGACGTGATACCGATTGCTTCTTTGACTAAATTAATGAGTGCGGTTGTTTCTTTAGAGAATTATAGTTTAGATGATGTAGTAGTAATCAGTTCGTCTGCCGTTTCGACGACTGGAACCATGGGAGATTTAAGGGCTAATGAGAAAATAACTGTTAACGATTTAATGTATGTCACCTTGATTGAATCGAGCAATGACGGAGCCGAAGCTTTGGCCGAGAAGATGGGCCGAACAGAGTTTATTTACAAGATGAATAAAAAGGCTACCGAGCTGGGTATGGAAAATACCCGATTTTACAATCCGACCGGATTAGATATTTTTACCAATGACTCGGCGACCGAATTATTGGAAACAAACGTTTCAACCGTTGAAGATTTGGAGAAGTTGGTCATTTACATTCTTAACAATCACACTTTGATTCCACAGATCTTGTCTTTGTCGGAAAAAAAGATTGTAAGCGAAAGCGGAGTTGTTCATAATTTAAAAAATACCAATATTCTTTTAAAGGAAAATACCGGATATCTTTGGGGGAAAACAGGATATACAAAAGAGGCTAACGGGTGTATTATATTAATACTAAACAATTATTCATCAGTTAACTCGGGCTATATCATTAACGTGATTACCGGGGCGGATGACAGGTTTAAAGAAGCTAGAAAATTAGAAGAGTGGCTCCAAGCGTCGTTTATTTGGTAAACTATGTCTTTATTTACTTTCAATGCAATTAAAATAATGTCCTTGGGCTTCATGGCTTCTATCGTCGCCGTGATTGTGGCCGGTTTTTTAATTAAATTTTTATACAAAATAGAGTTTTGGAAAAAGAAAGCCAGGGAAAAAACAATTGATGGACAAGAAGCGACGGTTTTTTTAGCGTTTCATAAAGAAAAAGAAACCAATACTCCTCGCGGCGGCGGAATAATCATCTGGGTAACAGTTTTAATTTTATTGGCAATTCTTTTATTGGCCGGAAGGTTTTCCGATATTTGGTGGATAGACAGATTCAACTTTTTATCCCGTGAAGAAACCTGGATTCCTTTATTTGCTTTAATCACTGCTTCTTTGATCGGATTGATTGACGATATTTCAGTTGTTTACGGCCGAGGAAAATATATCGGCGGGGGATTGAAGTTTAAAACAAGATTATTATTAGTGACCCTTATCGGTTTGGTGGGAGGAGCTTGGATGTATTACAAATTGGGATGGGATTTCATTCATATTCCTTTGTTGGGAGATTTTCCGCACGGATTTGATTGGCATATCGGAATCTATTTCATTCTTTTATATATTATTGTCAGTTTGGCTTCTTGGGCTTCGGGAGTGGTGGATGGATTAGACGGATTAGCTGGCGGAGTTTACAGTGCAATCTTCGGAGCTTTTGCGGTGATTGCTTTTTCTTTGGGGATGATTGATTTATCGGCTTTTTGCATGGTGATTCTCGGAACCTTATTCGCTTTCTTGTGGTTTAATATTCCACCCGCCAGATTTTATATGGGTGAGACAGGAATCTTGGGATTGGCGATGACAATGACGGCGATTGCCTTTTTAACCGATTCCGTGGCAGTCTTGCCGGTTATTTGCGGAGTCTTGGTTATCGAAACCGGTTCGGTTATCGTTCAATTGCTTTCTAAGAAGTTCAGAGGTAAAAAGATTTGGCAGTCAACGCCGATTCATCACCACTTGGAAGCAATCGGCTGGAAGCCGTATCAAATCACAATGAGATTTTGGATTATCAGTATTGTTTGCGCCGTATTAGGAGTATCAATTCAATTATTAAGATGACATTTAAAGAATTAAGAAAAAAGTATCCGGAATTTGTTTATGAAAGTTATGCTTGGGAATTAAAGGGAAAAGATTTTCACCTTTCTTTTTGTTTTAAGAACGGGGAACTGGAATATAATCCGTCGCTAATTATTAAAGATGTTTTGGTGAGGAAGATTGACAAGCATATTTTGGATAATTTGGTTTTCAATTTAGGAATGATTGAAATGTTTTCCTATTGGAAAGCAACTTGTTCAAAAAAGATAATCGTTAAAGCCGGCAAATTGGATAAAAAGCAGATTGATTGGTTTAAAGATATTTTATTAAACGGTATGGGTCAGTTTTTTTACGAAAATAAGATTGATTTTACCAAAGCTGATTTTGTGGAAATCGTTTCTCTCGGCAAATCAATATTCAAAAAAGGAAAAGTGACTAAGAATGGAATTTTGATTCCGATCGGGGGTGGTAAAGATTCGGCCGTAACTTTGGAATTGATGAAAAAATTCAAAAAAGATGTTGATTGTTTTGCTTTGAATCCCAATTCAAACATTGAAGAAATGTTTAAGGTGTCTGGATATTCCAAAATGATCGTGGCGGAAAGAAAAATTGAAGAAAAACTGTTGGAATTAAATCGAAAAGGATATTTGAACGGACATACTCCTTTTGTGGCCTATTTATCTTTCTTAACGGTTTTGGTTTCTATTTTGTTTAATAAAAAGTATATTGTTTTTAGTAATGAAAATAGTTCTGACGAAGGAAATGTTAAATGGTTGGGAAGAGAGATAAACCATCAGTATTCTAAGACCTATGATTTCGAAAAGAAATTTAGGAAATACTGTTCAGATTATTTGGTTGATAGTTTGGAGTATTTCAGTATTTTGAGATTAATGTATGAATTGCAGATTGCCCGCATCTTTTCGTATATGAAAAATTATTTCCCCGTATTTTTAAGCTGCAATGAATCGCAGAAAACAAATTCGGGAACGAAAAAGAAAACAGGGAAATGGTGCGGAGCATGCCCCAAGTGTTTATTCGTTTATATGGTTCTTTATCCTTTTTTACCTAAAGAAGAATTGATTTCTATTTTTAATGAAGACTTGTTTGAGAAAAAAGAATTATTGCCGATTTTGAAAGAGTTGATCGGAGAGAAAGAGGTAAAACCGTTTGAATGTGTGGGAACAAGAAAAGAAGCTTTGGTGGCTTTATATCTATCATATAAAAAATCCCCGGAACCATTATTATTAAAATACTTTGAGAAGAACATTTTACCCAAACACAAGGATTGGGGAAAGATGTCGCTCGAAGTGATGGATTTCTGGAATAAAAAGAACTTTATACCCGATTATTTCAAAGATTAGGTTGGGAGTACTCTGTTTAACAAACATACAATAACATTGTATAATATTGGCATACATTGAAAATTATTTAGGAGTCAGTGATTTAATGACAAAAAGAAAAGCTGTTGTTGTAGAGGGTTTTTCCGGGAGAAGCATCGAAGATGTTGCCGGAAAACTTTTTGCCAAACTCGAAGAGTTAAATCTCGAGGTGGTTCCCGTAGAGCATATGCCTTACAAGGGAATCGTCAAAAGATTATGGCATGCACAGACAATTGAAAAATTTGCCGAAAAAGCTTATCCAACAATCAAGACTCTTACCGATGAAGATTTTCTCATTCTGTATAGTATGGGAAATCTGATTGGTAGGTATGCCATCGAAAAGATTGGCATAAAGGGAAATCCGACAGTTATTCTGGCCGGAGGTCCCCATCTTGGATGCAGTTGGAAATACGCACCACTGTTCATGGTGCCGTGCATTCGACAAATGCTGCCGGGAAGCTCATTCTTGAGAGATCTGGGTCTCCCCAAGAATGATTCTTACTATTACCTTGTGGCTACACAAGACACAAAGGTAAAAGTTGAATCAGCTTGTCCGGTAGAAACAGACCGAGTTCGTCATTTTACTTGTGGTCACAGATTATTTGATCATCGCCCATGCATTGAATATTTCAATGAGATCGTAGGCTATGAAACAATTCAGACCGCAATAAAATAACAACCAGGTCTTTTTTTTATACTTCAAATATGTTAAATTATATCTAATGAAAATTAACTCTTTAGAAAAGAAAAAGGTTTTGATTCTAGGAATAGGCAGGGAAGGTGCCGATTCTTTTGTTTTTCTAAGGAAAAAGTTTCCTAAAAAGAAATTGTTCGTTGCAGACAAGAAAAAATTCGAAGAAATGGATTTGAAAACAAGGAAGTTATTAAATGACAAGAATGTTGAGACATTTTTAGGAGACGATTATTTAAAAAGTATTAAAGGTTTTGATATTGTTTTAAAATCTCCGGGAATATCCCTTGCGAGCATTAAAAAATATTTAAGCAAGAAAACAAAAGTCACCGGACAGACTGATTTATTCTTTGACAATTGTCCCTCGACGATTATCGGAATAACGGGAACTAAGGGTAAAAGCACTACTTCGTCTTTGATATACTCGGTTTTAAAAGAAGCGGGACTGAAAGCATATCTCGTGGGAAATATTGAAACTCCTTCGCTGTCTTTTCTTTTAACTGCTAAAAAAGACGATATTTTTGTTTACGAATTGTCTTCTCATCAATTGCAGAACTTGGAAGCAAGTCCTCATATTGCCATATTTTTAAATATCTATCCCGAACATTTGGATTATTATAAAAGTTTTAAAGAATATTTCTTGGCTAAAACAAATATTGTTAAGCATCAGAAGAAAAATGATTACTTTATTTTTAATTCCAAAATTAAAGAGATAAACGATTTGGCTAAAAAAGCTAAATCAAAAAAGATTGAAATCAATTCAATAGATTTTTCTAAATTCTTAAAAGATAATCAGGGATTTTTGGAAATCACCCATATTGATAATTTAATTGCGGTTTTAAACGTCGCTAAGATATTGGAAATCAAGGAAGAGAAGATTATCAAAGCTTTTAAAAAGTTTAAAAGACCGGAACATAGGCTTGAGTTTGTTGGCGAGAAAAAAGGAATCAGATTCTATGACGATTCTATTTCGACTATTCCTGAAGCGGCAATTTTTGCTTTAGATTCTTTGGGTTACGATGTCGAGACCTTGATTGTCGGGGGATTTGACCGAGGAATTAAGTTTGATAAATTGGCGGACAGGATTATTAAAAGTAATGTTAAAAATTTGATTTTGCTTCCTATCTCGGGAGAAAAGATTTTAAAAGAAATTGAAAAAAGAAAAGGCAAAGTCAAACATTTCAGTTTTGATAATATGAAAGATGTGGTTAATAAATGTTTTCAGGTGACAAGTAAGAACAAAATATGTCTTTTGTCTCCGGCTTCGCCCAGTTTCGGAATATTCAGGGACTACAAAGAAAGAGGAGATTTATTTAAAAAATATATTAAGGACTTTAAATGATCAAAACAAAGAAGACATTCGACGTAAGTCTTTTGGTGATAATAATCCTCTTGATTGTAATGGGAATTTTAGCTCTGGCTACTTCCTCAACGCCGTTGTCGTTAAAGCTGACCAATAACCCGAATTACTATCTATTCCATCAGTTATTATGGGGATTGTTGCCGGGATTGATTCTGGCCTTCATTGCTTTTAAAATTCCTTTGCACGGAATCAAGAAGTGGAGTTTTCTTATCTTCATCGCCGCGGTCATTTTGATGATTTTAGTCTTTGTTCCGGGTTTAAGCACAACCCAATTAGGTGCCACCAGATGGCTTAATTTGGGTTTTACGAGCATTCAGCCGTCGGAGATAATGAAATTAGCCTGCATCATCTATTTGGCCGTTATTTTGAATAGTGAGAAGGCAAGAAACAAGTTTACCGCTTTTATTATTCTTTTGGTTTTGGTTTGCGCGGCTTTATATTTCCAGAAAGATATGGGAACCTTGATCGTTCTTTTTTCTACCATGATGATTATGTTTTTCTGTTCCAAAACTCCGATTAAGCAAACATTATTGATTGGTATAAGTGCAATTGTTGGTTTTGTCGGATTAATAGTAGCTGAACCGTATAGATTACAAAGAGTCACTTCTTTCCTTCATCCGGAAAATGACACTCTGGGAACTGGCTATCATATCAATCAGGCTTTGATTTCGGTCGGATCAGGAGGTATCACCGGTTCCGGTTTGGGATTAAGCGTTCAAAAGTTCGGCTTTGTTCCGCAATCAATTTCCGATTCTATCTTTGCTATTTTTGCCGAAGAAACCGGCTTTGTTGGTTGCGTTGTTTTAATCGCTTTGTTTTTTGCTTTTTTTATCGCTTCTTTGTCTTTGGGAAAAAGACTTAATGATGAATATTTGAGATTGATGGCTATTGGTATTGGTTCTTGGTTTATTGTTCAAACTTTGGTTAATATCGGAGCGATGATCGGAGTAGTTCCTTTAACTGGAATTCCTTTGCCTTTTATGAGTTACGGCGGTTCTCACTTGATGATGGAGTTGATCGCCTGCGGATTTTTGTTAAACATCTCTCAATACGCTAAGAAATAAATTAAATTGTTTTACAAAGAAACACTAAATTGTTATAATAATTTCATATATAAATAAACACATGCATAATAAAAAACCAGTAAAGATAGAAATCGCAAGGAAGTTGAAAGCCCCGGAAATAGAAACGATTAAAAGACCCAATCTTCCGGTGAGAAGTGACCGCTATGAAAATTGTCCTGCACCATATGTTTTGTCTCTGCCTCTTATGTGGTTAATCACTATTTATGTGATGATTAAGAAGTGGGTTTATAAAATGCTTGGCCTAGGAACACCTAAAATAAATTCGTTTTTCTTTGACGGACTAGGAAAAGAAAGCAGAAAGGTAAAAGAATATGCCACTACTTGGAGAGCAATGGAAATAGTATACAATCATCCCTTTCCCCAGAAATGGACGGTCGGAGGAATACTTGATGAGTTCTATTGGTTTGGATTGAATTGCCAAGGTCTTCGTAATCGATTGAAGCTTATCAAAAATGAATTAAGAAAAGCTATTTCTAAGATAGACAAGGGTGAGGAAATAAGGCTTGTATCTTTGGCTTGCGGTTCAGCCGAATCGGTGATTGAAATAATTGCCGAAGCCAAAGCGAAGAATAGAATTATTAAAGCCAGATTTGTTGATATCGACGGTGCCGGAATTGAGAGAGCTAAAGCGACCGCTAAACATTACGGAGTGGAAGACCAGATAGAAATGCAGGTCGGAAGTATTTATGACGTGTTTGAGTCATATAAAGAATTCAAACCGCAGATAGTTGAAATGATGGGATTCTTGGATTATATCAGCCAAAAAGATGCAATTTTCGTAGTTAGTAAAATTAGAGAAATATTAGCACCGAACGGTTATTTAATAACTTGCAATATTCATCCGAATATTGAACAGCATTTTTTGAAATGGGTAATCAATTGGCCGATGGTTTATCGCCGCCCGGAAGAGTTGGGCGATATCGCTGAGAAAGCCGGCTTCACTGAATATCGATTAATTTACGAACCGTTGAAGGTTCACGGATTATTAGTGGCCAAGAAAAGTTAAATATATTAAGTATGACTTTTTATGCCTTAGCAGCTTTAATTAATGCGATTACGAGTTTAACGCTCGGGTCTTTAATATTTTTTAAGAATCGCAAAAACACTACCAATTATACTTTTATTTTATTGAGCGGCGCAGTTTTTTTCTGGTCGCTCTTTTATTTTCTTTGGCAGATATCAACTGACCATGACACGGCCCTGCTTTATACCAGATTGCTTTCCATCGGTTCAACCTTTATTCCCATATTTTATTTGCATTGGGTTTTATCGTTTTTGGATATCAAAACCATTAAAGCTAAAATAGTTCTTTGGTTTGGCTATATAGTCACTTTAATATTCTTATCATTTTCTTTTTCTCCCTTATTTATTAAGGATGTAGAGAAGATACTGATTTTTGATTTTTGGCCCAAGGCTGGAATTCTTTATTCGATATATCTTTTAATTTCGTACGGCGGTTTGGTCGGTTTTGGTTTGATTGAATTAATCAGAAATTATTCCCGCTCCAACAGTCTTAAACAGTATCAAATAAAATATATCATTGTCGGAACGATTATCGGTTTCTTGGGCGGAGCAACCAATTTTTTCCTTTGGTATGATGTAAATATCTTGCCGTTTGGAAACGTCATTACTTCTCTTTATGTATTTATTTTGTTTTATGCGATGGTTAGATATCGTTTGATGGATATCAGAGTTGTTGTTCAAAAAATATTCATCTATGCAATGGTTTCCTTTTTTACTTACATTGTTTTTTATGCCATCATCGGTTTTTATAATCGCACTTTCGGCGGAGTCTTTAATAGTGCTTCTTATGCCTTCGGTATTATCTTAGCGCCGTCATTTGTTTGGTTTTTTTACAGTATTGATCGGGCGGTGAGGGTTTTTGCCAATAAATATCTTTTTGTTTCGTTGTATAATTATCAGGAAACGATAAACAGATTGATTGCCCAATTAAACAATTATATTGATTTGGATAAAATCATTAAATTGATAGTCGATACGATCAAAGATACGATGCAGTTGGATAAAGCAGGTGTTTTATTGGTAAATACGAAAGAGACTCCGATAAAATATCAGATTGCCAAGGTTATCGGGTTTAATGAAAAGAACGGCATCTCTTTGGTGCAAGATAATTTTTTGACTAAATATCTTGCCAAGACCCAGAAGCCTTTGGTGAGTGATGAGTTGGTAATTCTTTCCAGTGAGGGTGATAAAAAAGACGAGAAGAATTTGCTCAGACTTTATGTTCATATGAGAGAAATTGAAGCAGCCTTATGTTTGCCTTTGATGTCCAATAAAAAGCTGATTGGAATTATTGTTTTGGGTTCAAAGATTTCTGGCGACGCTTATACTAATGAAGATTTAAAATTATTGGATATCTTATCAAAGCAAGCCAGTATTGCGATCGAAAATGCCAGACAATACAAGCAGATTGAAGAATTCGGAGAAACATTGAAGACTAAGGTTGACGAACAAACAAAAGATATTGAAAAACAAAAAGAATACTTGCAGGAATTGCTCAACATGAAGTCGGATTTCTTAAGAGTGGTTAACCATCAATTAAATACGCCCTTATCAATCATGAGAGGTTATTTTTCAATGATGCGAGATGGGGATTATCCTCCGGAAAAAGCCATTCCGATTATTGAAACCGGATTAGACAGAATCATTGATACCGTGTCAGCTTTTTGGGATGCCTATAAATTGGAAGGAGAAAGAATGAAAATGGAGCCGGAGAAGGTTAGCATCTCTTCTTTGGTAACGAAGATGATAAAAGAGAAAAAGGAATTGAATAATGTTAAAACAAGAAAATTAAAATTAGAAGTTGAAAAGCCTGATTTTAAAATTCCCGATGTTTGGTGCGATTTGCAAAAAATAACTCACGTTATTTCCAATCTTTTAGATAACGCGGTTAACTATACTTATAAAGGAAAGATTGTTGTTTCTTATGAATTGAACAATGATTTTCTTAAGATTAATGTAAAAGATACGGGGGCGGGAATACCTGAAGAAGACCGCAGCAAGATTTTCCAAAAATTCTCAAGAAGTTCCAGTGCTTTAAAGATGAATCCCAATGGTTCCGGTCTTGGATTGTATGTTGCCAAGAAAATTGTTGAAGGAAACGGGGGAGAAATATCCTTCTATAGCAAAGGAGAAGATCAGGGAACTACTTTCAGCTTTACGGTTCCGATTTATAAAAATCAAGAAGAAACTAAGGTCTTAGTCAATAAGCCAAATAAAATAGAAATATTTTAAAAATATGAAAGTACTTTTTATTGATGAGGAAAAGCCGTTAGTGGACATATATCGTGATGTTTTTCAAAAGAACGGATATGAATTCATTACCACTTTTGATATTCAAAAAGCAATAAATCTGACTGAATTAGAAAAGCCGGATATTGTTTTATTGGATATTGTTATTCCCAGGCCGGATAATGTTATTGCCGAGCAAGGTTATGATTATTTGAAGAAAGTCAAAAGCAATCCCGATACCAAAAATATTCCGGTAATAGTCTTCAGTAATCTTGATAGCCCGGAAGACCGCAAAAAATACAAAGAATTCGGAGCGGCCGCCTTCATGTTTAAGCGCGATTGCACTTCCAAGGAAGTTCTAGAGGTGGTGGAACAAATCATTAAAATCTATAAAAACAGATAGATAGCCACTTGTTTAAAAGCCTAAAAATGATATATTTAATGTATGAAAAGAATATTGTTTACAGGAGGAGGAACAGGCGGACACATTTTTCCCATTATCGCCATTGCTGAAGAAATGAGGAAAAGAGATACTAATTTGATTTTAGAGTATATCGGACCATCTGATTTCACTTCCAATACTTTTTTGCCTCAGGCGAAAATTAAAGCCTATTATATTTCTTCAGGAAAGTTAAGAAGATATTTTTCTATCGGTGCTTTTTTTGCTAATATTATCGACGTTTTGATTAAAATTCCTTTCGGAATTTTTCAAGCTTTTGTAATTATGTTTTTTATCGCTCCCGACGTGATTGTGAGTAAAGGAGGATTCGGTTCATTCCCGGTGATTGTGGCCGGATGGATTTTAAGAATTCCGATTTTTATGCACGAATCCGATGTTGTCGCAGGATTGGCCAATAAAATAGGAGGCAAGCTTTCGGAGAAAATCTTTGTTTCTTTTCCGGCTTCGGAAATTGAAGAGTTTCCCAAGGATAAAATGATTGAAAGCGGGAACCCGGTAAGAAGCGTTTTGACTCTCGGAAATAAAGAAGAATCCAAAACTTTATTTAACTTAGTCGGTGACAAGCCAGCAGTTTTAATTCTGGGAGGATCTCAGGGTAGCGAGAAAATAAACGAAGTTGTTTTAAATGTTTTAGTTGATGCACTTCAGGATTTTGAAATTATTCATCAAACCGGAATGGAAGGATTTAAAAGAGTGAAAAATGAATCGATGGCGATGATTGATGAGAAGTTATTAAAATATTATCATCCGTATTTCTTTTTAGATGAAAAAGAATTGACCCTTGCTTATGCTGTTTCTGAATGTATTGTAGCCAGAGCCGGAGCGGGAACAATCTTTGAAATAGCTTTATTGAAAAAACCCAGCATTTTAATACCTCTTCCGAATGCCGCTCAGAATCATCAGGTCAGGAATGCTTATTCCTATGCTAAAAATGGTGCCTGTTTGGTATTGGAAGAAGGTAACTTCACTCCTCACTTCTTTTTGGAAAAATTGAAAGATATTTTCAAGGAAGACAAAGAAACAATGAGCCGGGGAGCGGAACTTTTTTCTAAGCCATATGCAGCTGTTATTATCGCCAGATATGTGTTAGATTTCTTAGCATAAATATGATTGCCAAAAAAGAAGAAAAAAGAATAAGAACCAGATTTGCTCCGTCTCCGACCGGACATCTTCACATTGGAACAATTAGAACTGCTTTGTTTCCTTTCCTTTTTGCTAGAAAAAACAAGGGAACATTTATTTTAAGAATCGAAGATACCGACTTAGAAAGATCTAAAAAGGAATGGGAAGATGAATTATTGATGGGTCTAAATTGGATGGGATTTAACTGGGACGAGGGTCCGGTTGCTGGTTCAAAAGATTATATCGGAGAACACGCTCCTTACAGGCAAAGCGAAAGAGGGAAGATATACAGGAAATATTTAGAGCAGATGCTTGCCGACGGCCATGCTTACTATTGTTTCTGCTCAAAAGAAGAAGTCGAAGCGCAAAAACAGCATTTGATGTCTTTAGGTGAGTCTCCGGTCTATCGAGGAGCCTGCCGAGATTTACCCAAAGAAACTGTAGAGAAATATTTAAAAGAAGGAAGACCTTCGGTTATTCGTTTCAGGACTCCGATTGATACCAAAGTTTCTTTTAATGATTTAATTAGGGGAGATATCGAGGTAAATACCGAAACAATGGGAGATTTTGTTTTAGCTAAAGATTTGGATACCGCCTTGTTTAATTTTACCTGTGCGGTTGATGACGTGGAAATGGAAATCACTCACGTTATCCGCGGAGAAGATCATATTCCCAATACTCCTAAACAGATTTTAATTATTCGTGCTTTGGGCTTTGAAGAGCCTAAGTATGCTCACTTGGCTTTGATATTGGGAACAGATAAAAAGAAACTATCTAAAAGAACAAGTAAAACATCTTTAATTGATTATAAGGATGAAGGATATTTACCGGAGGCAATATTAAATTTTATTGCTTTCTTGGGATGGAATCCGGGGACGGAAAAAGAAATTTATTCGCTTAATGAATTGATTGCTGATTTTTCAATTGAAAAAATACAGAAATCAGCCGCGATTTTTAATGTTGATAAATTGGATTGGATAAACGGTTTCTATATCCGTAAAATGCCGTTGTATGATTTAACCCGCGAATGCGTTCCTTATCTAATTAAAGCCAATTTAATTAAAGAAATTGCCGTTGAAAAATATTCAGTTATTGAAACCGGAGATGAGATTCATCTTGAAGAAATTGAAAAGATGGTGGCTTTGTATCACGAAAGATTGAAAAAGTTTTCCGAGATTGTGGAATTAATCGATTTCTGTTTTAAAAAAGAATTGGATTATACAGTCGATTTATTGAAATGGAAAGAGATGAGCAATTCGGAAATTATTGATTCGTTAAATAAAGCTAAGGAAATTATTGCTCCTCTTGAATTTACTAAAGAAAATTTGGAAAAAGAATTATTGGAAGAAGCGAACAAGCTTGCAAACAGGGGCAATCTATTGTGGCCCTTGCGAGCCGCTTTATCTGGCAAAAAGAATTCCGCCGGACCGATGGAAATAGCTTTTGTCTTGGGTAAAGAAAAAACAATAAAGAGAATTGACGAAGCAATCAATAAATTAAAATAACATGTTTAAAACAATTCTTTCTTTAGTTTTAATTATTTCATTATTTTCAATCAGTTTTTGTTTTGCTTTTGACGGTAATTCAATAAGAAGCATTTGGGATGAATGGCTTCCCAAGATATCGGAATACTGGAATACATTTTTGAATTGGATTGATAACGATATGAAACCGTGGCTAGAAAAGAGTTTCGGACCCGAGGTAAAACAAGAATTTGAGAGGGAATTGAGCGAGGCCATTAAGGATATTCCTTTGGCTATTCAGGAAATTTGGAATAAGGCCAAAACGATTTTTTAATAAAAATATTAAGTTGCCCAAAAGTAAAGATTAGTATATATTAATCATATGATATCGGAAGAAGAAATAAGAAATATCGCTAAACTTTCATATTTAGAGATTAAAGATGAGGAAATAGATGAGATAAGAAATAAATTTTCTTCTATTTTGGAATACGTAAAAAAACTTCAAGAACTCGATGTTTCCGATATTGCCGAAACAGCTAATCTTTCTAAAACGGAAAATGTTTTCAGAGGAGATGTTGCTAAAGAAAAAGATTCTGAAGATTTATTGAACGCTTTATCAAGAAAGAAGGATAATTACATGCAAGTTAAAAAGATTTTATACAATGAAGACAACTGATTTAACAAAATTGACCATTGTGGAAGCGAGTGCCGGATTAAAGAACGGAGATTTTACCTCGGTTGAATTAACCAAAGCTTTTTTGGATAAGATTAAAGAAAAAGACAAGGAAATTAAAGCCTATCTCACCGTTACTTCCGAAACAGCCATGGAACAGGCAAAACGTGCCGATGAAATGATCAAAAACAAAGAAATATATCCTTTGACCGGTATTCCTTGTGCGATTAAAGATAATATTTTAATTAAAGGTATTAAATGTACCGCCGGTTCCAAGTTTTTAGAAAATTATGTTGCTACATATGATGCCACGGTGATTAAAAAATTAGAAAAGATGGGAGCGGTATTTTTAGGAAAAACTAATCTTGATGAATTTGCAATGGGTTCTTCCTGTGAGAATTCAGCTTTTTTTCCTACCAGAAATCCTCGTGACCTAGAAAGAGTTCCCGGTGGTTCTTCGGGTGGTTCAGCTGCCGCTGTTGCCGCTGATATGTGTGTCTATGCTTTAGGTTCGGATACAGGTGGTTCAATCAGACAACCAGCTTCTTTTTGCGGCATTGCTGGATTAAAGCCGACCTACGGAGCTGTTTCTCGATACGGCTTGATTGCTTATGCCTCTTCTTTGGATCAAATCGGACCGTTAACTAAAAACGTTGCTGACGCCAAGATTGTTTTTGACGCAATTAAGGGAAGCGACCCAATGGATTCAACCAGCGTTAATTCTGAAATTGAAAATAATTTAAATAAATTAAGAATTGGTGTTCCTAAAGAATATTTTGCTGAAGGATTGGATAAAGAAGTGGAAAAAGCGATCAAAGAAGCGATTAATAGTTACAAGGAATTGGGGGCGGAAATTGTGGAAATCAGTTTACCGATGAGCGAATACGCTTTAGCCTGTTATTATATTATCGCTCCGGCCGAAGCCAGTGCTAACTTGGCTCGTTTTGATGGTCTTCGATATGGAAAGACAATCAAGGATGAAGAAGCGGAAAAGATAATCGATATTTATTTGAAAAACAGAACTAATGGATTCGGAAAAGAAGTAAAGAAAAGAATCATGCTTGGAACATATACTTTGTCTTCCGGTTATTATGATGCTTATTACAAGAAAGCCTTAAAAGCGAGAACATTAATTAAGCAGGATTTTGAAAAAGCTTTTGAAAAAGTTGATGTGATCTTGGGACCGGTGGCTCCTTGTTTGCCGTTTAAAATAGGGGAGAAGTCGGATGACCCGATGTCGATGTATTTGGCGGATATTTATACCGTTTCAGTTAATTTAGTCGGACTTCCAGCCATATCTATTCCTTGCGGCAAATCAGAATCAGGATTGCCGATCGGAATGCATTTGATTGGAGCTCCGTTTGAAGAAGATAAATTATTAAGCATCGCTTCGTTATTTGAGAAAAAATATGACAATAAATGATATCACAATGTTTCTTGAATCAAACAATCTTTCGCAATTCTTGCTTCCTTTCAAGATAGTGGCTTTGACAATTTCAGTTATTTTTATCTACGCTATTATTTATTACAATATTAAAGACGGAACAATAATCAAAGATGTGAGAAGGAGAACAATGGATTTCTTAAGCTTTCAGAGATACGCTCCGCCGAAATCTTTTTCCAGCCGAGCCAAAGAAATATCCGCTCTTTTGGATGACAAGAAATACAAAAAAGCTATTTTCCAAACAGAAGTTTTGTTTTCGGAATTATTAAAAAGATTTGATTACAAAGGAAACACTCTTTTGGAAATGATTGAAGACCCCGATACTCCTAATCGTGACAGTTTGAAAAGATTAGCCGAGATAGCTGAAGAAATGAGAAAGAAACCGGGATATCTGCCCGAGCTTGATGAATTGGATAAACTATATTCAACCTTTGAAGACTCTTTAATTAAATTCGGTGTAATTACCGACGATGTTCAGGGTTAATTGACTAATATTCTTTTTTTGCTATTATCTACCCATCACTATTACGTGGAGGTGCTTTATGGATACGGCAATGGTGAAAAGAATTCCGGGGCATTCCTTTTTACTCGACGTTGGCCATGTCATCGTTGTTGATTATGATGCTTCGATTAAAGATCTTTTGAAAGAAGGAAACTACACTCAGGTTCATCCGGAAATCACGGCGAAGAATTTTCCTGCCAAGAAAAAAGGAAAAAAAGAAATCGTCGTTAAGGTTATTAAGTTAAGTCAGCGACCATTGTTTGGTGACCGGGGTTTTGAAGAAGAAATGATCGCTATCCGCAATAACGGATACGAACCCGTCAATCTGCAAGAACTTTTAACCGCACTTTCCTATATTGATTACCGGCCATCAATTTTGGCTCTCGGGTCAAAAATCGATGTCGGGGACAGCCTGATGTCTCCGTTCGTCAGAAAGGGCGGAAACAAGGGAAATGTGGTCGGACTTGAGGAAGTCTAAATTTTTTAAAAGCCGAAAAGTATATTACTGAATAGGCTTTTTTTATTTATCGTACCCTTGATTTTATTCTACTTTTTGTTAGTATACTAAATATACTTTATACAGCGGTTTAGAGGAGTAGTACCTCGCCAGTCTCATAAGCTGGAGACCCTAGTGCAATTCTAGGAACCGCAACATTTTTTGTTTGAAATGAAATGAGCCAGGCCAGAGTAGCTCAGTGGTAGAGCACTCGTTTCATAAGCGAGTTGTCATGGGTTCGATCCCCATCCCTGGCACACAAATAAATACAATATGGGCCCGTAGCGAAATTGGTTATCGCGCCTCCCTGTCACGGAGGAGACTGCCGGTTCGAGTCCGGTCGAGCCCGCCAAGACTGAGCACCGATATGGTGCTTTTTGTTTTTTAAAGTTATAATAATTTTAAGATTAATAAATAATAAATTTATGAATAAAAATCAAAAAGGATTTACTTTTATATTAATAATTTTAGCAGTTTTATTTTTAGCCGGAGTCGGTTATTTAATCTATCAATTAAAGATGAATGATAAAGAACCGGAAGAAATAGAAAGCATTGTTTTGGATCCGAGAAATTGCACCTATACGATTGAAGGAAAAAACGTTACCCTTAAAGATGGCTATTCGGAAGAAGAAATCTCTTCCGACACAGCTTCAAAAATTATTACTCGTTATTTTGGGAATGAAGCATCTTCCGATTTAAACGGAGACGGATTATCTGATACTGCTTTTATTCTTACACAAACCACCGGTGGTAGCGGAACTTTTTATTATTTAGTGGTTGCTTTGGGAGATGTTAACGGATGCAAGGGAACAGAAGGAATTCTTTTGGGCGACAGGATTGCTCCACAAACAACGGCAATGCGAGACGGAAAAATTATCGTGAATTATGCCGACAGAAAAACGGACGAAGCTATGGCTGTTTCGCCCTCTGTCGGAATTACCAAGCATTTTATGTTGAGCGGTCAAATATTGAAAGATTTTACCCCGGAAGAATTTATAAAAGAGGAGTCTTGTTTGCTTTCGGGAGGAACTATTGAAACATCATTGTGTTGCGGATCTACTTCTGATTTTCCCAACAACTGTCTTATCGGCGCTTGCGGTTGTTCACCGACTAGTAGTCACGAAGTGAAGACCTGTAATTGCGGGGACAATAAATGTTTTAATGGAACAAAATGCAATTAAGATAAGAGGAAAGCCGATCGTTTTTGGATCGGCAGAATTTTTGGCCAGCTGTCTTTTTTTGTTCATGGCAGCGAAAGCCAATATAGATGTTGTCCCTGGTATCTGGATACTGAAGATCATTAGTCCGATACCGAAGATAATGATAACTGTCTCTCCGTTGGCCAGAAGGATTGAGGAAACTATGAATAGCAGCGTCGCTGCCAAAATAGCGATGTAGGAACTCCTTTCTGGTCCCGTCCAGGAATTCCTTGTGTTTCCTTCGTTTTCGTTATTAGGCATTCTCTGTAGGGCAATGCATGCCGAGATTGCCAGGACTGAGAGGACTATGAAAAAGAAAAGTCCGATAACGAAAATTGGTAGCACCAAATCTCCGATCAACATTTTTATCCCCAAGCTTTAAAAAGCAAGCTATCTTATTTTATCATTCGTTATCTGAAGTTTCAAGTATAAAAAATTCCTTGCCTTTTGTTAATATTTTTGGTATTAAATATATATCACGTCCTCGTAGCTCAATAGGACAGAGCGACAGACTTCTAATCTGTAGGTTGTGCGTTCGATTCGCACCGAGGACACACTTTCCAGTAGTATGGGTAGCGATAGGCTCCATATAAGTTCGCACGTTGACATTGTTAATATTCCGATTTAAAATAAATTAATGCCAATCGTCCAATGTAAAATCTGTAAAAAAGATTTTTACTCAAAACCAAACTGGCTTAAGCGCGGATGGGGTAAATTTTGTTCTCCTGAGTGTCAACACGAAGCACAGCGAAAAGGAGAATTTGTTCATTGTGAAATTTGTGGAAAAGAGATATGGAGAAAGCCCCAAAAAATTAAACATTCTAAAAGTGGTAAATATTTTTGTTGTAAAGCACATCAGACTCTTTGGAGAAATCAATTGTTTTCAGGAGAAAAACATTGGAACTGGAAAAATGGAGAGAATATAAAATATAAATCGTTATTAATAAAAAACGGAGTAAAACCTATCTGTAAGATATGTAAATGTGAAGATGTGAGAATACTTGCAGTTCATCATTTAGATAAAAATCACAAGAATAATGATTTTGACAATCTGGTATTTCTATGCCACAACTGTCATCATTTGGTTCATCATCATAAGGTTAAGGTTTCGTAATATTTCATGGTGGCTATGGTGTAATAGTAGCACAACATCCTGTGGAGATGTTTGCACGGGTGCAAATCCCGTTAGTCACCCACTTAAAATACTAACGTTTTTTCTATTAAAATTCATGATTAAATGTTGTTGCTTTTTCTTTGATTTTGAGGTAAAATAAGATTATAAAAGGATAGATTTTTCTATACAAAAAACATGGCAAAAGAAAAAGAAAGCTCATATAGCGCTAAAGATATTTTCGTTCTAGAGGGACTTGACCCGGTGAGAAAAAGGCCGGGAATGTATATCGGTTCAACCGGACCACAAGGTCTTCATCATTTAATCTACGAAGTTGTAGACAACTCTTTGGATGAAGCTTTGGGTGGATACTGCAATAAAATTGAAGTGTATTTGTTGCCGGGCAATCAAGTTAAAGTGGTTGATAATGGAAGAGGTATTCCAGTAGATATTCATGCAAAAACAAAAAAATCTGCCTTGGAAACCATTATGACTACTCTTCATGCCGGAGGTAAATTCGGAGGAGACGCTTATACTATTTCTGGAGGTTTACACGGAGTCGGTGTTTCTGTTGTTTGTGCTTTATCAGTTAATATGAGAGCTGAGGTTTGTCTAAACGGAAAGAAATATGCTCAAGATTACAAACAAGGAAAGCCGTTAGCTTCCGTTAAAAAAATCGGTGATTGCCGACAGAGAGGAACAACTATTATTTTTGAGCCAGACCCGGAAATATTCAAAGAAATTGTTTTTGACAGAAACAAGCTTTTGGCTCATTTCAGACAGCAAGCATATTTGACTAAAGGAATCAGAATTGATTTTTACGACGAAAGAGAAAAGGATAATCCTTTTGAATATCACTTCTTCTTTGAAGGAGGAATTGTTTCATATTTGAAATATATGAACAAGGGATCAAAAGCAGTTCACAGCAATCCTTTTTACGGTTCAGGAGACAAGGAAGGAGTGGCGGTTGAAGTTTCTTTCCAATATTCCGATGATTACGAAATTCAAGAAGAAAGTTTTACCAATAATATCTTTACCACTGAAGGAGGAACTCATTTAACCGGTTTTAGAGCGGCTTTAACTAGATTGATAAATGATTATGCCAGAAAGGGAGGATTCCTAAAAGAATCTGAACCTAATTTGAGCGGAGATGATATCAGAGAAGGACTAACTGCCGTTGTTTCGGTCAAAATTCGCGAGCCTCAATTTGAAGGACAAACTAAAACCAAATTAGGTAATCCAGAAGGAAGAACCGCTACTGAAGCGGTCGTTGCTGAGACTCTTCAAGATTATCTAGAAAGATACCCTCAAGATACTAAAATTATTATCGAAAAAGCTGTCTTATCATTCAAAGCAAGAAAGGCAGCGAGAGCCGCTAAAGAAACTATTTTAAGAAAGGGTGTTTTGGACGGAATGTCATTGCCAGGAAAATTATCTGATTGCACTTCCAGAAATCCCGAAGAATCAGAAATATATATTGTTGAAGGAGAATCAGCCGGCGGCAGTTCAAGACAAGCCAGAAACAGAAAGAATCAAGCTATTCTTCCTTTAAGAGGAAAGATTTTGAACATTGAAAGAGTGAGATTGGATAAAATGTTAGCTTCGGAAGAAGTTAAGAATTTAATTATTGCTTTGGGAACAGCGATTGCCGATGATTTCGATATTGAAAAGCTCCGTTATCAACGTATTATTTTAATGTGTGATGCTGATTCCGACGGAAACCACATTAATACTCTTTTGATGACTTTATTCTTTAGACACTTCAGACAGATTATCGATAAAGGATTCTTGTATCTAGCTCAGCCTCCTTTATTTAAAATACAAATTGGAAAAGAATCCAAGTATTATTACAATGATGATGACAAGGAAGCGGCAATTAAGAAAATGAAGCCCGACACTAAATACAGCATTCAAA
>Ga0265297_10001030_pt1 | contig 69783 bp, 88 predicted proteins | sample Munlanlwell13791_FD_192502 | JGI IMG/M metagenome (GOLD analysis project Ga0265297, IMG submission 192502) | Leachate microbial communities from a municipal landfill in Southern Ontario, Canada - Leachate well 137-91 | ecosystem: Engineered > Solid waste > Landfill > Unclassified | place...
TTTTTAGCCCTTTCAATAGCCAAACTCTCAATTTGGTCAATGTATTCGTTTCCTCCGTAATATCTCTTGCCGGGATACCCTTCCGAATACTTATTGCTCAGAGGAGTTCCCATGGCGGATATAACATTAGAGCTGGCGTAATTTTCCGAAGGAATCAAAACAAGCCCGTCTTTTTGACGGTTAATTTCCTTGTGAATTAAGCCATATACTTTCGGGTCTGATTTATGCAGCTTCATATTATCATTCTAATAAAATTAATGAGGTTTTACAAATAAAAAAGGGGTTATTAAAAACCCCTTTTTGTTATAGTTATTTTTTTTCTACAATATCCTGCATTCCTCTGGAAATATCCCATTGACTCGGATCCAGATCGCAGTGCAGAACCAATTTCGGGAACTTCTCTAAGAGCATCTCTCTCATCTTCAAAGCGATGATGCGCAACGTAGGATGGACCATCTTGCCGGACCGCAGTTCAGTTACGTAAACGGTCGCGGGCAGGCCGTAAGTCACGCGGTGAGGAACGAGAAATCCCAAGGCGATATAGTACTGCTTAAGCTCGGGCGTTGTTTCGAGTTTGCTGATCGCCTCTTTCTGTTTGGAAATCAAGCTCTCGGCTTCTTCCTTTAGGTCATCTGGCAGCTCGCCTAAATACCATGGATGGAAGCCTAATTCTACCGTCAGAAGAGGCTGCCGGCAAACGCCGTTACGGTGCCGCTGTATATCTCTGAAAGACCCGAAGTCCAGTAGAAATTCGAATGTCACGGTGCCCAGCTCCGCCAGGAAGTAGGGCAGGCCGGTTTTTGGTGGCCGGCTGTCGATTACATCCTGGTAATTGGCCAGCTCCTCCAGATCAATGTTGGTTTTCATGGAAAACCCCCGTGGCGGATCCTTTGGCGCATAATACGTATGACGCTTGGCCGTTTCCTCCCAGAAATTTTCTTGCTCGTCCATCTTCTGATGACTGAAACTGTGGGCGTATTTCTCCTTGAGCATTTCAAGAATGGTCTCTGCCGTCTCCTTAATTTCAGGAATTGGATTATGCTTCAACCAACAAAGCTTGTCGTAGGCTTGGCGCAAATTGGTGTGCCAACTCAACTGTGTGACAATCCCAGCCGGCAGAAAAGACCTCAGTATATCAAAGGACCTTGCGTTTATAGCCTTCTGGTAAACTTCTACCTTCTCTCCCTCCTGAATCGGGTATTTTGCTTTCAGAAATTTCTCCATCCGGGGAAGAGCTGAGATATAGAAGTCCATCCAGGCCGCCTGAATCGCCCTGGATTCGGAAGTCCCGACCGGATCGATAATAGGCTGCTTTGACATATCAACGTACCTAGTACTTGTCTCCTGACCGCTGTAGAGAGGCCAATCCTGCACGGCCTTGTCGCACAGTATGCTGATTCCTTCGATGAACACGGTGGTGCTTCCGCAGTCGGCAATACTGGCGTGGCCGTAACCGACGTAAAATCTTTCCATGAACTTCCCGGAGCCAGCATCTCTGACTTTTTGGATGTGTTCGGCAACACTGTGGGGACTCCTGGAATACAAAGCCTGAAGCATTGCGTTGTCCTGAGGGGTGAATTCGTCGATAATGAATATCTTGGCCATTACGTTATTCCTCCTTAATATTTAATTTCAAACGGGCCAGTGATTTTATTTCAGAAAATACCTCCTCAATGGATTGTTCTCCGTCAACAATATAAATATCTCTAAAGCGTTCGGGCATCACAGCGTAAGTTTCCCACACTCTGGTAAGCTTGTTTTCTTTTTCAAAAAGGGTTTTAGCTTCCCCTCTTTTTTCTATTCTCTCGACGCAAACTCGCGGCGGAACCTTAAGAATGATCGTTAAGTCGGGCAGTAAAAACCCGTCGTTCATTCTGATAAGCTCATCCAGATTCAAGCCGTCGGAAGCACCAAAGGCAAAGGTAGAAAAATAGTAGCGGTCGGAAATAACTGCTTTCCCGTCTTGAAGGGCGGGAACAATCAAATCCTCCAAATGCTCCTTTCTGTCCTGAGTAAAGAGCTTCTGCAGCTCAATAGGCTCAATTTTCACCTTCTCGTCCAATATTTCTCTTATCTTCCTGCCTGCTTCAGAATCCATCGTCGGCTCTTTAGTGGAAACAACCTGAAGGCCCTTTTCCTCTAAAAACTTTTTTAAAAGAGCTACCTGGGTCGTCTGACCGGACCCGTCTAATCCTTCTATGACTATGAATCTGCCTGGGTACGGATTATCCTTCATAATTCCCCTCCTTTGAATTATTCTCTTTTATTTTAAAACTGGTGTTCTTACCCTGAAAAGCTCCTCCGGGGCCGGTCAAAATATCCAATTCTTTGTTTATAACTTCATCAAAATCCATATCAACCCTCTTCATCTCAACCCCGGAAATTTCAGCCAGCTCGAATATATGCTCTCCTCCCCTGGCTTTATTGTCATAATCACGCGTAAAGAGTATTCTTTTTACGCTCTTTGATATTAGTTTTTTAACGCAATCAATGCAAGGAGTCCCAAGAACATAGGCTGTAGCGCCTTCAAGGTCGGCAGTGCTGTGAAGGATAGCGTTAACCTCCGCATGAAGAGTCCTTATACAATGGCCGTCGACCATTAAATGGCCGACTTCGTCGCAATGCGGATGCCCCGGCAAAGAGCCGTTGTAGCCGGCCCCGACAAGACGGTTATTTCTGTCCACCAGCAAACAAGCCGCCCTAAGCCGGTCGCAGGTTCCCCGAGTGGAATAAAAAAGGGCCAAAGTGAACCAAAATTCGTCCCAGCTCGGCCTCTTTATTTTTGACGGTTTATTGTCCATAGAAAAAAATGCCCGGGATTAGGGCATTATTTCAACTCCCATGTTTTTGGCGGTTCCCTCGATTATCTTCATGGCCTGTTCTATATCCTGAGTATTCAAGTCTTCCATCTTCTGCTCGGCCACTTGGCGAAGCTGATCCCTGCTAATTTTAGCTACTTTGGTCTTGTTGGGCTCCCCCGATCCTTTCTCAATGCCGATCATCTTTTTTATAAGCTCGGGAGCAGGAGGCTGCTTAAGCTTAAAATCATAACTCCTGTCTTCATAAACGGTAATTTCCGCAGGAATTTTAAAACCCTGCTTGTCTTTAGTAGCGTCGTTAAACTTTTGGCAGAACTCGGAAATATTTATTCCGTGAGGAGCCAAGGCCGGACCCACAGGAGGAGCCGGGGTCGCCTGTCCCGCCTTAATCTGTAATTTTATAACTGCTTTTATTGTTTTGGCCATAATTAAATTTTCTTAATTTGCAATGAATCTAATTCCACCGGAGTGTCTCTTCCGAACATATTAACCAGAACTTTTACCTTTCCCCTTTCCTGGTCGATTTCGGCGACTTTTCCGTCAAAATCCTTAAACGGTCCGTCGGTTATCTTGACCGCATCCCCAATCTCAACGTCGATCTTATATTGGGGCGTTTCCACTCCCATTTTCTTTTTAAGTGTGGTTATTTCTTCCAGGGAAACGGGCACGGGGGTTGTTCCCGCTCCGACGAATCCGGTAACGTTTGGGGTATTCCTGACGACGTACCAAGAATCATCGGTAACTATCATTTCCACCAACACGTATCCGGGGTATATCTTTTCTTCAACCACTTTCCTTTTGCCGTCCTTTATTTTAATTTTCTTTTCCTTGGGAACAATAACGTTGAATATTTTATCTTCCATGCCCAAAGACTCAATCCTTTGTTTGAGATTCTTTGCCACCGACTCCTCGTAACCGGAATAAGTGTGTATGACGTACCAATTCTTAGTTTGTTCTATTTGCTGCTTTGGCATTTTATATAACGAATTTTTCCAGTAGTAAGGTGAAAAGGAAATCCAATCCTCCAAGGTAAAGAGCCACTGCCAGGGAAATACCCAAAACAACTATCGTGTATCTGGTAGTCTTTTGCCTGTCCGGCCAGTTAATCTTCTTCACCTCCATTTTAACTTCCTTAAGGAATGTTATTAATTTTGCTAACATGGGTTTTTTAAAAGCCCCTTTGGGGCCTTCAACCTTTATATTACCAGATAAACGGTTGAAGTCAAGCTGGCTCAATTATCCGGCCAGCTCTACGGAATCTACATAATAGCTGTCCAAAATTTTCCTTAAAGTAATCACTTCGACGAGCTCTCCCCTTTCGGCCAAGTAAACTTCCACGGCAAAGCGAAAACTGCCGCCTTCAAGCTCCTCATAACTTAAAACGCGGTACCCATTGTAGCCGTTCAGCAATTCAAACTGACCGGATCTTTCTAATTCTACGGCATTTTCGGTTAAATAAAGGGTGGCCAGCGATTCGTTTTCTTCCATCCTGGCTGTCATAAACTCTCCCAAGGTATTTTGGGCGGAAGTCCTCTCTATTTCGGTTTTCTGCCTTTCCAGCTCCTCCTCCAGGGCGGGCAGCCGCTTATCTTCCAGCTGGCGGTACTGCCAACCCAAAATCGCCAGGCCCGCTAAAGTGGCTACCAAAGCTATCATCATCGCTTTTAATACTCCGTTTTTGTCGAAATTACCGGCCATTAAATATCTAGGTTTTTAACTGTTTTTGCGTGAGCTTGAATGAATTTCTTTCTCGGGAAAACCTCGTCTCCCATTAGGGTATCAAACATTTTATCCGCCTCCTTGGCATCGTCAATATCAACCTTCAAGAGTATCCTGTTCTGGGGATTCATGGTGGTATCCCATAATTGGTCGGGATTCATTTCACCGAGACCCTTATACCTTTGGATGCTGACTCCGGCCACCTTTTCTTCTTTCACGGGAAGAGCTGCTGCCTTTCCTTTTTTCTTAATACCGATTGCCGCCGCTTTCTTCTCTCCCAAAATATCGGCAAGAATCTCCACCTTGTCTGCTTCGGTGTAGGCGTATTCTATTCTTTTTCCGGCTTGAATTCTGTAAAGAGGCGGCTGGGCTATATACAAATGGCCCGCCTCTATTATCGGGTGGAAGTAGCGGTAAAAAAGAGTAAGCAAAAGGGTGCGGATATGGGCTCCGTCAACATCGGCATCAGTCATAATAATTATTCTGTGATACCTTAGTTTTTCCATGCTGAAATCGTCGGCAATAGCCGTTCCCATAGCGATAATCAAAGACTTAATTTCCTTGGAGGAAAGTATTTTATCCAGCCTTGCCCGCTCAACGTTGAGGATCTTTCCCCGAAGGGGTAAAATGGCCTGGAAATGCCTGTCTCGGGCCTGTCTGGAGCTGCCTCCGGCAGATTCTCCCTCGACAATATATAATTCCGATTCTTCCGGCTTCCGGGATGTGCAGTCAGCCAGCTTTCCCGGCAGAGCCAATCCATCTAAAGCGCCTTTCCTTAAAACCGTTTGCCTTGCCGCCTTAGCCGCTTTTCTGGCTTTTGCCGTCAGTAAACATTTTTCGATAATAGCTCGGCCGTCTTGAGGATTCCTCTCTAAAAAATCATCCAGTCCGTCGGCTAACACTGCTTCCACCGCCACTTTAGCTTCCGGATTGCCTAACTTTGCCTTAGTCTGGCCTTCGAATTGAGGCTCCCTGATTTTTACGGAAACCACGGCTGTTAAGCCGTCTCTTACGTCGTCACCTGTAAAATTACCGTCGTCGCCCTTGATATAATTGTTTTTTCTGGCGTAATCGTTTAAAGCGCGGGTAAGAGCGGTCCTAAAACCCGTTAGATGAGTGCCACCCTCGCCGGTAAAAATATTATTGGCGAAGCTTTCTTCGTAAGCTTCCCTCTCTCTGGTGTATTGGAAAGCGGCTTCCACTATCATCTCCTCTTTCTCTCCATTAACATAGAAAGGAGCTGGATGAGCCAAATCGGCTCCTTGAACGAGGTACTTAACGTAAGAGCGTATTCCCCCCTCGAAATAAAATCCATAGCTGTCATGGGGAACGCTCCTTTCGTCTTTTATATAAATCCGAATCCCCTTCGTTAGGTAGGCCTGCTGGCGAAGATGATTAATAATCTTTTTAAGGTCGAATTTAGCATCCTTGAATATTTCTGAATCGGGCTCGAACATCACTGTCGTCCCGCTCTGCCTGCAAGCGCCAACCTTTTTAACTTTAGTTTTAACTTTTCCCTTGGAATATTCTTGGGCATACCTTGCTCCGTCCCTGCAAACCTCCACCCTCATCCAGCTGGATAAAGCGCAGACAACCGAAACTCCCACGCCGTGAAGGCCTCCGGAAACCTTATAGGCTTCTCCTCCGAACTTACCTCCCGCATGCAGGGTGGTCATTACCGTTTCCAAGGCCGATTTCTTGGTTTGGGGATGCTTTGAAACGGGGATTCCTCTTCCGTCGTCCGTTACCCTCACCCTGTTGTTGGGTAAAAGGGCTATTTCCATGTGGCTGCCGTACCCCCCTATAAATTCATCAATGGCGTTGTCGGCGCATTCCCAAATTAAATGATGAAGCCCTTCGCCTCCTGTAGAGCCAATATACATTCCCGGCCTTTTTCTGACCGGCTCCAAACCCTCCAATACGTAAATATCCTTGGCTTCATATGCGCTTGCTGTTTTTTTGACTTTTGGCTTTGTAGATTTTTGCTGTTTTTGAGGCATTATTTTTAATCTAAAATTATGTGTCTGCTATTTATTTTCTCACTTGCCAGCTCGGACTCTTTTCCAGAGCCTTTATTATTTTTTGCTGAACACCATCGACCTCATCCGACTTTAAAGTCCTGTCTTCGGCCTGGTATATGATATGAAAAGCTAAATTCTTTTTCTCGCCTGGCAATTCGTCGCCTTCGTAAATGTCGAAAATATCCACGTCCCTGACAAGATTTCCGCCGGCGCTGTTAATCTTATTCAAAACATCGGCTACCTTAACTTTCCTTGGCACCAAAACCGCCAGATCCCTGACCACCGCCGGAAACTTGGAAATCGGCCTGAATTCATGTTCCCAGGAAACGGAATCTATTAAAGCTTCCACATCTATGTCGAAGACAACCATTTTTTCGGGCATTTCCAGCTGCTGCAATATCTTTGGGGATATTTCTCCCAGAAATCCTATTTCCGTCCCGTCAATTTTTATCTCCGCGCATTTTTTAGGATGCCAAATGGATATCTTACTCTGCTCCGGCGTAGCCTGATAGTCGTCATACCAAATTTCACTGATGCCAAGCTTATGTAAAAGCAAGTCAACTACTCCCTTGAGTTCGTAAAAATCCCGGCCCGTAGCCGCTCCCGTAAGTTGGCTTTTATCTTTGGAAGCCATGGCTTTTTCGAAAACCTTTCCCAATTCAAACATTCGCATGTCCGAAAAATTATTGGCGTTTCTTTTAACCGCGGCCAAGAGATTAGGTATTAAACTCGGCCTAAGATATTTTTGCTCCAAACTGACCGGATTTTGCACTTCTATTAATTCATCGCTTTTATATTTAAACATCTTGGCTTCCTTGTCGCCGATGAAGGAGTAGCTGTAAGCCTCCGTAAACCCGGCTTCTTTTAAGATGTCTTTAATCAAACCCTCCCAGAAAATACGGTCATTCCTCTTTCCCGGAATCAGGGAAACATCGGGAAAGGCAACCGGTATTTTTTCATAGCCGTAAATTCTGCCTATTTCTTCAATTAAATCTTCCGGCAGAGAAACATCCCGCCTCGAAGTCGGCACCTCCACTAAAAGGGATTTTTGGCTCTCTTTTATAATCTTAAAATCCAGCTTCTTTAAAATCTGCACGGCCTTGGCTTTGGGAACAGCCAGCCCCAAAAGATTGTTTAAATAGCCCAAATCCAGCTTAATTCTCGAAGGAACGTTCTTTTGGGAATATATATCGATAAAATCATTACCGGCCTTGCCTCTGGCGACTTTCTGTATCAGATAAGCGGCCCTATTAACCGCTAATTCAGCCAAATTCGGATCCAGCCCGTGCTCAAACCTCAGGGAAGCGTCCGTCCTCAACCCTATCTTTTTGGAGGCCTTTCTGATGATGCGAGGATTGAAATTTGCAGCCTCTATTATCACCGCCCTGGTTTTCTTGTCTATTTCCGGCTCTTTGCCGCCTTTAATGCCGGCTATAGCTACCGGTTTTTGGTCGTCAGCTATAACTAAAATGCTCTGCTCTAAATCAAACTTGTCTTCGTCCAAGGTAACTATGCTTTCGCCCTTCTTGGCGAATCTAACTTGAATTTTGCCGCCCTTAAGCTTATCGCTGTCGAAAGCATGCAGCGGCTGGCCGGTTTCAATCATAACGTAGTTTGCTATATCGACGATGTTGTTAATCGGCCTCAACCCGCAAACCCTCAATCTTTCTTGGAGCCATTTGGGCGAAGGCCCCACTTTAACGTCGGCAACAACTTTGGCCGCATACCTGGGACAGGCTCTCTTGTCTTTCACTTCCACTTTAACAAAGTCCGCTGTTTTAATACCGGCTGAAGCTTTAACTTTTGCCAAGGGCAACTGAAGCTTGGAGCCGATAATGGCTGAAATTTCCCGGGCTATTCCCAAATGAGAAAAACAGTCTGCCGCCCTGTTGGGCCTGACGTCTATATCCAAAACATAGTCATTCCTGACTTTTTTAACCTCTTCAACCTCGGCAAAATGCATAGTTAAAAGCTCGGCCAGCTTCTCGGGCCTGGGCATGTTTTTAACGTAATCTTTTAGCCAGTTATATGAAAAAACCATTTTACTAAAGGGTTAAAACTGTTTTAAGAATCTTAAGTCTCCCGAACGGAACAGCCTAATATCGTTAATTTTATGCTTAAGCATAACCAGCCTTTCCAGTCCGAATCCAAAGGCCCATCCCTGCCATTGTCCTGGCACCAATCCTGCGGCCTTGAAAACATTGGGGTGAACCATGCCCGCTCCGGCAACCTCCAGCCATCCGGACTCTTTGCAGACGGGACATCCCTTCCCTTTGCATACCAAGCAGGTAATGCTTATATCAAAAGACGGCTCGGTAAAGGGAAAGAAATCCGGCCTTAGCCTGAAATCAATATCTTTTTCAAAAAATCTCTTGAAAAATTCTCCCACAATGGCTTTCAGGTTGGCCACTGAAATATTTTTGTCTACCATAAGCCCCTCAATCTGTTGAAGCTGGAACTCGTGGGAAGGATCGGTGGCTTCGTGCCTGTAAACCGTTCCGGGGACTATTATCCTTAAGGGAGGATTGTTTTTTTCCATATACCTCACCTGAACCGGACTGGTATGTGTCCTCAAGAGAAATCCGTTTTTTAAATAAAAAGTGTCCCAGACGTCCCTGGCCGGATGGTCTTTGGGAATATTCAAAGCGTCGAAATTGTACCATTCTGTTTCTATATCCGGACCCTCGGCCACCTCAAACCCCATCGATTGGAATATTTCCTCCGCTTTCCTCCTGGCTTGGGTCAAAGGATGCAAACTGCCCGTGGGAATCTTTTTGCCCGGAGCCGTAACGTCAATCCACTCCTTTTCTTGGGCAGCTTTTACTTCCCTATCTTTCAGCTCCGCCTCCCGTTCGTCAAATTCCAAAGACAATGAATTTTTCACCTCATTGGCTTCCTTGCCGACCATTATCCTCTCCCTCTTCGGCAAATCCTTGAGCGAACGCAAAATCTGGGTAAGCTCGCCCTGCTTGCCCAGATATTTTTTGAAAAGCTCCTGGAGGCTCTTTAAATCCTCAGCTGCTTTAATCTCTTTTGCAGCGCTATTTTTAAGCTTTTTTAAATCCATTCTATACTTATTTTACCTCATTTTTCGATGTGAATCAAGGTCGGGCTGTGGATAAAAAAACACCCCTTTTGGGGGTGTTTTTGCCTTATTTTCGCGGATATTCGGGATGTAAAGCCAGAAATTCAGCCCCTCGCCCCAAGAAAGGATCGATAGGAACCTTCTTTTTACATAAGGGGCACTCTCCCTCTTTCCAGTCGTTCATTTCCATATCCAGCAAGCTTATCAAAGTAAGGTCGTTAAAGTCAGCCGGTTGGACGTTGCCGCGATTGCAAACTGCCGCTACGACCGCCGGAATGCCTCCGTTGTCGATAATCTCCGCCATTATCTCCCTGACCGAATGGCCGGTAGTAATGACATCGTCTACAATCAGCACTCTCTTGCCGGGGATATCTGTAAGATACCCTCTCTTTAAAACCTGTTTTCCTTTTTCGTCCTTTTCGGTAAAAAGAGAAATCACGTCTTCCTGGTAAAGCTCGGTTAAATGGTAAGCAACCCTGTTGGACAGAATAATGCCGCCCATGGCCGGCCCCACCACGACTTCAATCCCCCTTCCTTTGGCAGCGCTGAAAGGCAGGGCTACTTCCTGGGCTATTTCCCAGCAAAGATCGTCCAGTATTACGGGATTTTTGTATATCTTTGTCTTTTGCAGGTATTCGTCGCTGTGCCGCATAGAAGATAAAACAAAATGGCCCCTCAGAAAAACACCCGATTCTGCTAACATGTCCTTTATGTTCTCCATCGTCGCCTCCTTTTCAAATTGCTAACTAAACTCTACTCTATATAAAGGAAAAATCAAGAAAAAGACCGGGGACGAACCTCGGTCTTTGTTGATATTGCTTCTCAGGGAATTTCTTTATAGCCGCCTTTTTTTTCAAGTTGCTCTATGTCCTTGCCCAGTTTTTTAAAGAATTTCTTTATTTCGGGGTTGGACTTAAAATTCTTCATCTCTTGCTCAATTCGCTTGGCATCAGGGTTTTCCGGTATTTCATACGAAGGGCCTATTATCTGGCGCCACTTCTCGTGAGAGGGACAACCCGAATTAGTACAAAACCCTCTCGTTGGCCCGGGACAGACGTAGCTACTCCCGCAATGAGCGCAGTGTACTGGCGCTCCTATAGCGCCGGAACGACTACTGTGCCAGTGAGGCTGCCTATACCACCAGAAAAGCTCCACTGTTTCGATAAACTCTTTTCTTAGGGTTTCGTTAAAAAAGTCCAGCGTTACGTTTGTTTCGGGGAGTTCAAGGATGGCGTCTTCGGCTCTTTCGCCAATGTTAATGGTTTTCACTTTGGCGTTGCCGCTAAATTCGCTATTGGCCAGCAGATTTGCCATTTTCTTCCTTAAACCCTCGGGAAGATCGCTGACCTTTTCCCTATCAACAGTACTCTTTTTAATGTCGTTCTGAACTCTGATAATTTGCACCAGAACCACCTCCTTTCTGTTTTAAAATAACTTCAATGCGGACCCAAGGGGATTTGAACCCCTGATCTCCTCCGTGACAGGGAGGCGTGTTAAACCGGGCTACACCATGGGTCCTTATTTATTTTTCCTTATTTTGCAAAGTTGAAAACTGTTTGATAGACTGCTATCCCTACACCCGCTCCGACGAGGAGAGTCACCAAAAGGATAACTATCGATAATTTAAATTCATCCATATATTTTTAACAAGCTTATGTGCCGACGGCAGGATTCGAACCTGCGACCATAGCCTTATGAAGACTCCGCTCTAACCACTGAGCTACGCCGGCCCTTTATAGTTTGTTGCGCCGCCCGGATTTGCACCGGGGCCTGGGGCTTATGAGACCCCCGAGGTACTACTCCTCCACGGCGCTGAGTTCTATTTTACAGTAAACTTCAATGAGAGTCAAGAAAGAAGCTGCAAATCAGTAAAGGCTTTTTCAAAAACTTCCAAAGTCTTTTTAGCCTCGTCGATGGTTAAAACGTAGTCGGGATTGTGAACTATACTGTCCCGAAGCTGGTGAGCTTTGTATAAATCCTCTATGCCGGGAAGAGTCGCGGAAGTCAGCTTATCAAGCCTTTCTTCCAGAGTCGGCCCTTCATAACCCATTCTTTTTAGAGCATCGCTAAGCATTTTATCGGCCTCGATAATAGCAAGCTTATACTCTGACTCGGAACCGGTCTCCAAACGCTGGCTTATCTTCTTCCAATTCCTGAGCATTCTCTTGGCTCCAAAAGGCTTTCTCGTTAAAAACTCCATGGTGTCTTGGAAAAATAACCATTGGAAATAATGGGTGTTAAGTATTGCGAAAATAATGAAGAGCAGCAGAAGCCCGGAAACTATGAAAAAGGCCGTCTTAATAGGAAAAATATTGGCCTGTATTTCAGGGGAAGTAAATAATTCTAGTATGGTATTGAAATTAATATTCATAGATTTTAGCTGTTTGAAAAATTGTATTTTCTTCGAAAGATTTGCCTATTATTTGAAGTCCTACGGGCAAGCCCTTTGCTTTTCCCATAGGAAGAACAAGAGCGGGCAAGCCGGCTAAATTGACCGAAACGGTATAAATATCGGTCAAATACATTGAAAGAGGATCGTCAATCTTCTCCCCTATTTTAAAGGGAAGGGAGGGAGCGGCAGGAGTCATCAACACGTCGACTTTTTTAAAAGCGTCATTGAAATCATTCCTTACTAAAGTTCTGATTTTTTGGGCTTTAAGATAGTAGGCTTCGTAATAACCGGCGGACAAAGCATAGGTTCCCAGCATTATTCTCCGCCTGACTTCAGCTCCAAACCCCTCGCCCCGGCTTTTCAGATAAACCTCCATGAGATTCTTTGCGTCTTTAGATGAAAATCCGTATTTTATACCGTCGAATCTTGCCAGGTTCGCCGATGCTTCCGAGGGGTTAATGATGTAGTAAGCGGGCAAAGCGTATTCAGTATGGGGAAGGCTGACCTCTATTATTTTAGCTCCCATTTCCTCGTATTTCTTAATAGCCCCTCTCACCAGATCTTCCACCTCCGGCTCCATGCCTGATACGAAATATTCTTTGGGGACCCCGATTTTAAGGCCCTTAACGTCGATTTCGAGGCGGCGGTACTCAAAGGGCGCGGAAGTAGAATCAAGGGGGTCTGCCCCGGAAATAGCCCTGAAAACCATTTCTGCGTCATCAACCGTCTTGGTTAACGGCCCTATCTGATCTAGGGAAGAGGCAAAGGCGATTAGGCCGTATCGGGAAACAGCGCCGTATGTGGGCTTCATTCCTACCACGCCGCAAAAGGAAGCGGGCAAACGGATGGAGCCGCCGGTATCGGAACCCAGCGCATAAACTGCCATCCCCCCGGCTACCGAAGCTGCCGAACCGCCGGAAGAGCCGCCGGGAACCCTTTTTGTATCGTGAGGGTTTCTGGTGGGCCCGAAAGCGGAATTTTCCGTGGAAGAGCCCATGGCGAACTCATCTAAATTGGTTTTTCCTAAAAATACGGCTCCTTCTTTTTTTAATTTTTCAACTACAGTAGCTGAATAAGGGGCGGAATAGTTTTCCAGTATTTTCGAACCTGCCGTGCATTTTTCCCCTTTTATTAAAATATTGTCTTTTATAGCGCAGGGAATGCCCGCCAGAAGAGGAATATCCCTTCCCTGATAAATCAGCTGGTCGACAGCTTTAGCCTGCCCCAAAGCCAACTCGGGTAAAACGGTTAGATAAGAAGAAATTTCCTTATCTGCTTTAGCTATCCGGTCTAAAAAAGACTCAGCCAGCTGGACGGCGGAAAACTCCTTTTCTAATAGTCCTTTTCTGGCTTCCTTAATTGTAAGGTCTTGAATTTCCATTATTTGCTGCGTTTTAATATGGATTTTACTTTCACGTATCCGTCTTTTTCCCCCGGCGCCGATTCTATCATTCCCCTCGCCCTTTCTTCATCTTTGCCTTTTTCTTCATCCTCCCTGAATATATTTTTCAATCCCCCGGGATGGCTGGTCGGCTCAACCCCCTTAACGCTGACCTCTTCAAGCTTTTCTATATAATCTAAAATCGAAGAAAGCTCTTTTCGATATTTCTCCAATTCCTTTTCGCTCAACTCCAGCCTGGCCAGAGCAGCAATGCGTTGAACCTCTTCTTTGTTCAGCATAAATATTTTTGGCTCTACTTGGGGGGCTCCAGCTGGTCGGTATCTACCAGCACCTCCCTAAGCTCGTCCAAATTCTCCAAAACCATGCCCGCTCCCCGGACAACGGCGGTTAATGGATCATCGATTATTTTAGTGGGAATTTTTGTTTCTTTGCTTATTAGAACATCCAAACCCCTGAGCAAAGCGCCTCCCCCGGATAAATAAATGCCCCTGGACATAATGTCGGCGAGAAGCTCGGGGGGAGTTTCTTCAACCGTAGTTTTTATGGTATCTACAATCTGTTTGATTGATTTTTCTATAGCCCTTCTAATATCAGCGTCGGTCACCATTATTTCTTCGGGAAGGCCGGTGACAAGATTGCGGCCCCGGATGGGCATCTCCTTTTTGTCTTTGAGAGGATAAGCGGACCCTATCCCTATCTTAACTTCTTCAGCTGTCCTTTCCCCAAGCAAAAGCTTGTACTCCTCCTGGCTGAAGTAAATAATGTCGTTGTTGAGCTTATCTCCCGCCACCCTGAGATTTTTGGCTATAACCAATCCCCCAAGCGAGATTACCGCCACCCCGCAGGTTCCTCCTCCGATATCAACGATAAAATTGCCTCCGGCTTCCTGGACAGGCAGGCGGGCTCCTATAGCCGTAGCCATGGGCTGCTCTATTAAATAAACCTCTCTGGCACCGGCGGATTTTGCGGCATCCTGAACGGATTTCTTCTCCACTTCGGTAATTCCGCAAGGGATGCCGATTATTACCCTCGGCCTAGGAGAAAGAACGAATTTCTTTTTGCTGACCTTTTCGATAAAATATTTTATCATTTGCTCGGTAACTTCGAAATCCGAAATTACTCCCTTGACCAAAGGGCGGATGGCAACAATATGGGCAGGAGTCCTGCCGACCATTTTCCGGGCCTCTTCTCCGATTGCCAAAACCTGCCCGGTTTTTTGATTGATTGCCACGACCGAAGGCTCGGCTAAAACTATCCCCTTTCCCCTGACGTAAACCAGGGAATTAGCCGTTCCCAGATCAATTGCTATGTCTTCTGAAAAAAAAGAAAATGCTTTATTTAACATATTTGGCGGCCTGATTTATCTTTACCAATCTTAATGATTTCTTGCTTCTTTCTTTAAGCTCAACGCTATTTTTCTTAATGGTTTTTTCGCTGATAACCGCTCTCCAGGGAATGCCTATTAAGTCGGCTTCGGCGAATTTTTCTCCCGGGGTCTTGTCTTCCCTGTCGTCATATAATACTTCTATATTTTGCTTCTGTAAACTGCGGTAAAGATCCTTAGCGGCTTTCGCCACCCTTTTTTCTTTACCTATTTGGATTAAATGAACCCTGAAAGGCGCTACCTCCTTGGGCCATACTACCCCCCTCTCGTCGTGGTGAATTTCTACGATAGCTCCCATGGTGCGCGAGGGGCCTATGCCATAGCAGCCCATTATTATCGGCTTCCTTTGGCCGTCCTTGTCGACGAAATAAGCCTTCATGGCTTCAGAATATTTTTCTCCCAGAGGAAAAATATTTCCCACTTCTATGGATTTGGCTTCTTTTAGCGTCTCTGTGCACTGCGGACATTTTTGGCCGCCGCGCAAATCGCCGGCAATCTCTTTATTGCGGGAAAAATGCCCCTTGGGACAGTATATGACCGTGTCCTCTCCTCCTGGGGCTAAAACCTGGAATTCGTGAGTAAAATCCTTGGTAAAGTCCCCGCCGCTGGCTTCAGTCATTAAGGAGCTTAGGCCGCATCTTTTAAACACCTTTACATAGGCAGCAGCCGCCCTTTTGTAGTATTTTAAGAAATCTTCCTTCGTAGCATGAAAGCTGTAAAGATCCTTCATGGAAAACTCTCTTCCTCTTAAAAGTCCCGACTTGGCCCTGAGCTCTTTTCTGAATTTCGTCTGAATCTGGAAAATATATTGAGGCAAATCCCTGTAAGAGCTGACGTAGTGCCTTACAATATCGGTGAGCATTTCCTCGTGGGTTGGGCCCAGTCCTATTTCTCCTTCGTCGTCGCACTTGTACATTATATCCCCCACGCCGCCGGACCAGCGCCCGGTTTCCTCCCAAAGGGATTTGGGCTGAAAAATGGTCATCAAAATTTCCTTTCCGCCGATGTTTTCCATTTCTTCCCGTATTATATTCTCAATTTTCCTCAGAACGCGGAATCCCAAGGGCAGATAGGTGTAAGCGCCGGCCATTTCCTTGTAGATAAAACCGGCTCTCGTTAAAAACTGAGCGTTAACGCTTTTTTCGTCCTTGGGAGCCTCTTTTGAAACCTTAGCCAGCAGTTCTGATTGGAGCATAAGCTTAAAACAGCCTCGGTATATCGAATTTAATTGTTACAAATATCATCAGGAAAATAATGAGCACGAAAAAGGTTCCGGTAATCCTATTTTCTATTTTGCTATTGATCGGCTTGCCTCTTATGGCTTCAATGGCGAGAAAAACAATCTTTCCTCCGTCCAGGGCGGGAATCGGCAATATGTTAGCTAAAGCCAGAGCTACGGCTATCAGAGAGATCAAATACAAAAAGTAATTGACCCCCATGGAAAAATATTCTCCCAATAAATTGAAAATTCCCACCGGGCCCATCAAATCCATGCTCATGCCCGCCGGCAATTCTATTACTCCAAACAAGCTCTTCAGGCCCATCACCCATCCCGATACTATATTGGCCGTAAGCTCGCCCGTAGCTTTAATTCCCACAATAGGAGCTTCGTACCAAGCGGACTTATCAAGCCCGACCCTAGTCAGCCCTACACCCATAGCTCCTTCCTCTTCGGGATAAGAGGCTCTTACTGTTATTTCTTTTTCAATAATTTCCCCTCCTCTTTGAACGCTCAATGTTACTTCCTCCCCTGCGTGCTCTTTAACAAAATTCTGCACCTGGCTCACTTTCTCAAATCCAAGCAGCGTATCCCCAAGCTCTATGCCGGCCTGGGCCGCAGGAGATTCCGGAACAAGATAATAAACTTTTACTTTCGGATCTACCAAGCCTTCGGCTTCGTCGGATACGGCGGTTGGAAGTCCCCAAGCGCCTGCCACCACGGACAGAAGAATTATGGAAACCAGCCAAAAAGACACTACCCCCCCGAGGACTATTGCCATCCTTTGCCACATCGGCTTGCCGATGAAACTGCGATAGTCTTCTATCCCGCCCGATTCCCCTTTAATGCGGACGAAAGCTCCAAAGGGAATCAGGTTTAAGGAATAAATAGTATCACCTACTTTCTTTCCGAATATCCGAGGCGGGTAGCCGATTCCGAATTCTTCAACGTCGGTTCCGAATTTCTTGGCTAAAATAAAATGGCCGAACTCGTGAATCACCATCAGCCCTATTAAACTGGCGAAAGCAATGAAAAAAGTTAAAAACATAGGAATTATTCGGTAATTTCTCTTCTTTTCTTTTCGCCCAAATCCTCGATCTTTTTGATAAATTCGTCAACCATTTCCTGAAGCTCTTCTTTGGCTTTAAACTTGTCGTCTTCTCTGATTTCCCCCTCCCTGGTCTTCTCTTGAATTTCCCCCCAAGCCTCCTCCCTCCACTTCCTTATTATTTTACGAGCCTCTTCCTCTTTTTCCGAAAGAAGCTTGATGAGGTTTTTCCTGTATTCTTCCGTAAGGGTCGGCAAATTAATCCGGATAACGTCTTTGTCCACCACGGGCGAGGTTCCCATATTAGACTGGGAGATGGCTTTTTCTATGGGTTCTACGTAAGACTTGTCCCAGGGCTGAATTACCAGCTGACGGGGCTCGGGAGCTGAAATCGCTCCAAGCTGCTTAACCGGCATCTTTTGGCCGAAAACATCAACTAAAATATCTTCGACCAAAGAAGGGGTGGCTCTTCCCGTCCTTATTTTCGATAATTCCCCTGAAAAAAAACTGACGACTTTTTCCAATTCGGGCTTAATTTTTTCGATTATGTCTTTGTAGTTCATATTTTTAAAATATACCAAAAATTAGCCTATAATTCCAGCATTAGAACTTCCAAGGCCAATCTTGAGCTAACATTGGTCGTGGAAACCAGGAGGCTGGTGTTTTGTATTGAATTAAGAATGGCCCTCAACCTGTCCAAAGGATAATCGGTTTCCTTCCCGCTGGCGCTTTCCAACATCTGCTCCCTGAAATAAGTCAGCCATACCGATAAAATCATATTAAGGTTTTCGGAATCCTCGGCCAGCTTCTTTGCGTAAACAAACCGCCCGGAAAGGCTCTTCTTGCTCACGGACGCCAAATCGGAAACTATTTTTTCCATTTCCTCATTTCCGGAAATCTTAACGGGAGGAGAATAAAGGCGGAGCTTCTCGGCCCGAGATATTATTGTGGGCAGAAGCCTTTCCGGATAATCCGTCGAGAGAATGAACAGGGTCTTTCCTTTGGGTTCCTCTAAAAGCTTAAGGAAAGCAGACTGGGCCTCCCAATTAAGAGTATGGGCTCCGTCTATCAACACCGACTTATATGGAGAAGAATATGAACGAAGAGACAGGCTGGAATGGAGATCCCTAATGCGGGCTATTTTTATTTCCCCTTCTTCCGGCTCTATTAAAAAGAAGTCGGGTGAGCTGTTTTTATCTATCGCCAGGCAAGACCGGCAAACTCCGCAGGGCTTTTCTGCGCCCTCGCAATTCACCAGCTTAATGAATTCCAAAGCAAGCTCTTTTTTCTCCTTGGCATTTCCTCCGTAAAATAAATAAGCGTGGGCGACTTTCCCAAGCTCAGCGGATTTTCGCAGAAACTGCCATTGCTTTTGGGATGCGGCCGTCATAATTTACCGCTTACTCATAATGCTCTTCTTGTAAGTTTCCAAATTTTCCAGAGCTACGCCTGTTCCCTTGGCTACGCAAAGCAGAGGGTCCTCGGCGATGAAGCAGGGAATGCCGATTGCCTGGGAAACCAGTTCGTCTATGTTCCTTAAAAGAGCGCCTCCTCCGGAAATAACCATTCCCTTGTCCATTATGTCGGCGGAAAGCTCAGGGGGAGTATCCCTCAGCACCTGCTTTATAACTTGAATGATATCTGACAATGATTCTGATATGGCCCCACAGACTTCGTTGGATGAAATCTTGATGGTTTTGGGAAGGCCGAGGATTAAATCCCTTCCGCGGACTTCAATCGTCCTCTCTTCTTTTTCCGGCAAAGCAGTCCCTATTTTTATCTTTATCTCTTCTGCGGTCTGGTCTCCAACGGCCAGATTGTATTTCTTTTTAATAAATTCCGATATGGCAAAATTCATTTTATCTCCTGCTATCCTCACTGAACTGGCTGTAACAATGCCTCCGAGAGAAATTACCGCTACCTCGGAAGTGCCTCCGCCGATATCCACTATCATGTGGCCGGAGCAGGCGTTGATTGGAATGCCGGCCCCGATGGCGGCCAGGATAGGCTCTTTAGCGACAAAGGCCTCTTTAGCCCCGGCGTTGACGGCAGCTTCAATAACCGCTCTTCGTTCGGTAGAGGTAATGCCGGCAGGCACGGATATCATCAGCTCCGGCTTTAAGAATTTAAAGCTTCCCAGCACCTTGTTTATAAAATAGCCAAGCATAGCCTGAGTCACTCTGAAATCGGCTATCACGCCGTCTCTCATGGGACGATAGACGCGGATAGTATCTGGGGTTCTGCCTGTCATTTCTTTAGCGCTCTCTCCAACTGCCAATATTCTGTTTTCATCCATCGATACGGCCACCACCGAAGGCTCGTTTAAAACCGCTCCCTTTTTAGGAATAAAAACAAGCGAATTGCAGGTCCCCAGATCAATGCCTATTTTTCTTACAAACATAAAATTAGTTTTTTACCCTTTTAATTGCAGCTCCGATTTTCTGCAGCCTTTCTTCTATTTTTTCGTATCCCCTGTCTATCTGATAGATATTATTAATTATACTCTCCCCTTTTGCAATAAGCCCGGCAATTATCAGGGCTGCTCCCCCCCTCAAGTCGAAAGAGCCCAGTTCCCTGCCGTACAATTGGGTCGGCCCGTTGATAATCGCCCGGTGGGGATCGGCGAAATATATTTCCGCTCCCATTTTATTCAATTCTTCCAGGTACTTCAGCCTTCCTTCGTATAAAGGATCGTGAATTAAAGTCGAACCTTTAGCCTGAGTGGCCAAAACTCCGAAAGCGGACTGGAGATCGGAGGGAATGCCCGGATAAGGAAGGCTTTGTATCTTATCTATCTTAAGCTGCTTCCAGGGCCTGACCCTCACGGTTTTCCCAGAGATTTCGCAAGGAACTCCGAAGTCCTTAAGTTTCTTTAGGGGCAACTCTAAAAAATCCACTTCCACGTTTTTAACTAAAACGTCTCCCTTGCAGGCCGCGGCAGTAAGAATGAAAGTACCAGCCTCAATAGGGTCGTTCATTATCTTGTGAGTAGCTCCGTTCAGCTGTCTTTTCCCCTCGATAATCAATCGGTGAGTACCGATGCCCTTAATTTTTACTCCCATTTTCTTTAAAAACTTTGCCAACTCCTGAACCTGATAATCCTGGTCAGCGGTTTTAATAATGGTCTTTTTGGGAATTAAGCTGGCGAAAAGCATCAGGTTTTCTGTGGCAGTAACGCTAAACTCGTTGAGAACAACAGCCCCTCCGGAGCCTCTTCCGGAAAGCAGGTATTTATTGCCGTCTTTGGTTATTTTAACTCCCAATTGCTTGAAGCCGTCCAAGTGGGCGTCAATCGGCCTGGCTCCTATGATGCATCCGCCCGGCTGGGGAAATTTAACGTTGCCGAATCTGGCCAAAAGAGGCCCGAACAGCAGAACCGAACCCCTCAGCAATCCGATCAAATCCCCCCTTATCTGGTCCGGGTCTATTTGAGAATTCTTTATTTTTATGCGCCTTTCCCCTTCCCAGGTCACCTTGGCGCCCATGCTTTTTAATAATTCTATAATCCTAAAAACGTCCTCAATCAGAGGAAGGTTGCCTATGGTGCATTCTTTTTTAGTTAAAAGAGAAGCAGCTAAAATCGGGAAGGCGGCGTTCTTGGCTCCCCTAGCTTCTATTACTCCTCTCAGAGGTCTGTCCCCTTGAATAACAAAATGGTCTGCCATGCTTATTTATTCTATGTTAAATTACCCCTTTTGGCAAATGCCCAATTAAAGGAAAAAGGCGTCCATTTATATGAACGCCTTTTTGTTTTTAAGAGGAATACGCTTGATTGATCATAAACCGCATTCTGGGCGAAACGATTTCCACGCCCTCCAGTTCTTTCGGGAAAAAGCGCACCCGGCCCTCTTCCCACATATCGAAATGGTCGGGTCCGGTTCGAACTTCTTCCCTGCTGAAGTGCAGCGGAATGACGAAAGCCAGGTCGATTAATCCGTTCTTGGACAGCCAGGCCGGAATCATCGCAACGGGATCGGGCAGCTTGATTAGTTCCAAGCCGGCCTCCTCCGCCAGCTCTCTCTTGAGGCAGTTGAATACCACTTCTGTGTAGTCGGCGGTAAAATCGTCCAGTTCGACGCCCCCGCCGATTAACTCCCATTTTCCGGAAAGATCTTTTCCGTAGAGAGAGTCGCTCTCGGCCCGGTTGCGCAGCAGAACGTTTCTATCGCTCGCGTCGAATACTGCTGTAAAAATTCCGATGCCGGTAGCTACGGCCCTGCCGCGGCTGAGGTTCTTCTGGCAATTCTCCAGAATCTTATCCATATTATCCTCCTTTCTTAATGTGCGATGGCTTATTATAATAGATTGATTTTAATTTGTCAATCGGGTATAATGGATATGAAATGACTCGAAAAACCAGAACAACTTTATTTATAATCTGCCTTTTTTTATTCCTTCTGGCGGCTCCCGGGGTAGTGCTTTATTCCCAAGGATACCGCTTTGATTTCGAGCAAAGAACGATTACGCAAACCGGGGCTTTTTATTGCAAGGTTCTCCCCGGAAACGCCGATGTTTATATCAACGACAAATATGCAAAAAGAACGTCCATGTTTGGCAACTCGGCTTTGCTGGAAAACCTTCTTCCCAGAAAATACAAAATAGAAATAAGGAAAGACGGATACTATTCTTGGCAAAAGAATCTTGAAATTAGAGAAAGGCAGGTTGCCGAGGCGAAACACGTAATCCTCTTTCTAAAAGAACTGCAATTAGAAGAAGTGCCGGAAGAAGAGGCTGTCGATGTTCTGGAAATAATGGACCGCGCGCCGGAGAAAGAAGTTCCCCAGGAATTGGCGGGGTTAAGTTTTAAGAATTTCTCGGTTTCTCCAGACAAGAAAAAAATCGCTTACTTTACCGACTACGAAATACGGGTGCTTTTCCTGGAAAATCATTATGATTTAGGCAAACTAGCCGGAGATACCGCTTTCTTAACCAGATTCTCCGAAAAAATAGAAAATGTTTTTTGGCTGGACAGCTATTACCTCCTTTTCAGCGCGGGAGACAAAATCAAAGTAGCGGAAATCGACAACAGGGACAAGCCCAATATGGTTGACTTGGCTGAATCAAAAAATCCCAAATTGTATTGGGATGAAGATAAAGAAACCATGTACGTTTTAAGCGAAGGCGTTCTTTATAAAAATTCCGCCCTACTCCCCTAAGATATAAAATCTCCAGGGTTTTTTGGCCCAAGCCCCCGCATAATCGACTCCGACTCTCGGAGCCCTTTTAATTTCGGATTCTTTTACTTTAAAACCCCGGTCTTCAATCCAAAGGCCGCTTTTTTTATTAGCCGGAAGACCGTTGAACTTTTTATCTATTTTTAAAAACTTGGTAATCCGAGCCGGCCCCCAAACCTTATCCGTTCCCCTTATTAAAACGGCTGCCGGATAACCCTCGGATTCCGTAACGATATTCAGCATCCAGTGAATTCCGTAAGTGAAATAAACGTACCACCTCCCCGCCCGGCCGAACATCGCCTTATTCCTTTCGGTTTTACCGCAGCTTGCATGGCAAGCTTTGTCGTCCTGCCCGACGTAGGCTTCTACGTCGGTAATCATCAGAGAAATTGTTTTTGAGCGATAACGGCGAACCAAGTACTTGCCCAAAAGACCCTTAGCTGCAGCTAAGGTATCAATAGAGTAAAATTTAAGAGGAAGCTCTTTCGCCATTAAACTTTCTGGCCGGCAATCTTTTCCTTGAAGCTCTCCCAGGATACTTTCCCGGGGCCGGCCTTGCCGCACAAAGAGCGGAACTGGCAATATCGGCACTGCCAATTGGAAGGATAGTCCTGCAGCCGGTCTGGAATAAGATTGGCGTCAATATCCTTTTTCACTTCTTCAAGAGATCGTACCAGAGAAAGAGCCCTGTTCTCGTCGCGGTCGATTACAAATTCCTTTAATTCTAAGGTGTTTTTATTAACATAAAGGAGAATTCCCCTGGGCACTCTGAAATAGTAAAGATAGAGCTGCAACTGGTCTATATTCTCCGGCTTTGGCTCCTTCAGCCTGTCGAAAATCATGCTGTTCATGCTCTTAATATCCAAAACATAAAGATCCCTGCCGTCGCTGATTATGGCATCAGACCTTCCGGAAATTATTTCTTGGGGAGGAATATTCACCTCTGAGGCGACGACGTGGACCTCTCTCATACTCAATAAGGGCTTCATGATCAGCTGGTGAACGTGATCCCCGTGATCGAAAAGCCTCAGTATATTGGCTTGCATTTCCTTGCGCGGAGCGTTTTTGAATTTAAAAAATACGGCTCGGCCGCATTTTCCAGCATCAGTAACGTAAAAATGATGCTGCTCCCTATCCTTCTGGTTATCTAAATAATATTTATCAATAACCTCTCTGAGCATTATTGCTTAATTAACGGATTATAATAGAGAAAAGATTATCTCTTCCTCCATTGAGGAGCTCTCCTGGCCCTTTTCAGGCCGAATTTCTTCCTTTCTCTCATCCTTGAATCTCTGGTTAAAAATCCTTCGTCTCTCAATCTGCTTCTAAGCTCGGGGTTGAATAAAACCAAAGCCCTGGCAACGCCGTGCCTGACAGCTTCCGCCTGGGAATGCACTCCTCCGCCCTGTACCCTCACCGATACCTTATAACTGGAGAGGGCGTCTGTCTTTTCGAAAGGTGAAACGATTATCTCCTGCATTTCCGAAGTAGTGAAATAATCCTTCATGTCCTTTCCGTTTATAGAAATGCTTTTATCCCCTTCGGTAAAAAGCCGGACCCTGGCTAAAGAGGTTTTTCTCCTGCCGATTCCCTCAAAAAATCGCCCTTCTTTTTGGGGCTTCTGAGGCTTTGAGGTTTTCTTTACGGCTGGTTTCTTCTCTGTTTTTTTCACGGCTTTTTTAGTTGTCGTTTTCTCTTTTGGCATTTTTTAATTCAAGATTATATGTTTATTCCTTAGCGAATCAAGCTTTGCTTATTCAAACTTTAATCTCTTTATCTGCTCCCTCTTTAGCTTGTTGTGGGGAAGCATGCCCGCAACGGTTCTCTTAAAAACTTCTGCGGGATCTTTTTCAAAAACCTTGCCAAGCAGAGTTTCCTTAATAGCGCCGGGATAACCCGAGTGGCGATAATATTTCTTCTGCGCCATTTTCTTGCCGGTAATCTTTATTTTATCGACGTTCTTGACCACTACAAAATCCCCCGAATCCTTATACGGAGCGAAATCCGGTTTATGCTTTCCTCTCAGCAAGACCGCTACTTCGGTAGCCAGCCTTCCTAAAACCTTATCTGTAGCATCTATTGTATGGGTGTTTCTTTCCATGATTTCTTATTTTATCAATTCAATTATCGCCATTTTAGCGCCGTCGGTCTTCCTTTGGCCTAATTTCATAATTCTGGTATAGCCCCCCTTCCTTTCTTTATATCTGGGTGCGATATCTTCAATTAATTTTTTAGCTACTCTATCGGAAAGTCGGGCGGCTATATTCCTCCTGGCGGCCAGACCTTCTTTTTTGGCCATGGTGATAAACTTTTCAGTCAAGCCGGATATCTCTTTCGCCCTGGCTTCGCTGATCTTTATTTTTTCATTCAAAACCAGCGCGCTTACCAGCGACTTCAAGAGAGCCCTTCTCTGACCGGTTTCCCTACTTAGTTTTCTTCCTTTTTTTCTTTTCCTCATTTTTCTTTGTAGAAGTTTTCTTGGTTGCCTTCTTTTTAGCGGCCGTCTTTTTGGCCGGAGCCTCTGCGGCAGCGGAAGCTATTTCCGCCTCGCCCCTGAATGCCTCCTCCATCATCGAAAGATGTTTCATGAATATCTCGGTGGCAGTAACCATCGCTTCTTCAGGACTGATGCTGCCGTCAGTCTCGACCTCCACGAACAGCCTGTCGTAATTGGTTCTGTCTCCGACGCGCATATTCTCCACCTTATAGCTTACTTTCCTAATGGGAGTAAAAATGGCATCCACGGCGATAGTTCCGATTTCCAGCTTTCCCTTTTTGCGCATTTCAACGGGTTCGTATCCCATGCCCTTTTCCACCTGTATCTCTATCTCCAGTTCTGCTTTTTTGCTGGTTAAGGTGGCTACGTGGTTATCTTTATTGATAAGCTCAAGCTGAGTCGGAAGTTCAAAATCCGATCCCGTTACCGTTTTCTCTCCCTTAACCTGGAGCCTGGCCTTTTGAGGCTCTTCTCCGTGAAGCTTAAGCCTGAGTTGCTTAAGATTAATCAGAATATTCACGACGTCTTCCATAACTCCCGGAAGGGTGGAAAATTCATGGGGAGCTCCTTTGATTTTCACCTGAGTTATGGCCGCCCCCTCAAGGGAAGAAAGAAGCACTCTTCTCAAAGAATTGCCTATGGTTACCCCGTATCCGGGATAAAGGCCTTCAACTTTGAAAACTGCGGAATTTTCTTTCTTCTCTATTATGGTGGGAGTGGAAGGTAAGGGAATCATGATTGTTTAATTAATGATTAATGATTAGCGAGAATAGAACTCGAAAATTGACAAAATATCAGCCGGAGGAGAAACTTCTTCCAGTACCGGCTTGCCCATGACTTCGCCCTCTTTTTTGTCGGGGTCAAGCCTGAGCCAGGAAGGCGCCTGGTGCTTCTTCAAATCAGCTGCTTTATCGGAAAACAGCTTGCCTTTAGCTGAAGAAGGGTGAAGGGTTATAACATCCCCTATTTTAGTATGATAAGACGGAATATCCACGTTTTTTCCGTTTATGAGGAAATGGCCGTGGTTGATAAGCTGCCTGGCCTGGGTATGCGAAGAAGCAAAACCCAGCCTGAAAACCACGTTGTCGAAACGGCTCTCCAGATTTTCCACTAGCAAAGCGGCGGCATCTTCAACTTTCCCTCTTTTCTTCAAAATCTCCCTGACATAATTCCTAAACTGCCTCTCTCCGAGATTGTACCAACTCTTTAATTTCTGCTTCTCTCTCAATTCTTTGCCGTATTCTGAAAGCTGTCTGGCCCTCTTTTTGCTTTTCTGGCCGGGAGGATAAGGCTTCATGGTTAAAGGGCATTTCGGCGATAAGCATTTTTCGCCCTTCAAAAACAGCTTTATGCCCGCTCTTCTACATTTTGAACATTTAGAATCTGCCATAATATTTACACTCTTCTTACTTTAGAGGCTCTTGGTCCGTCGTGAGGAATCGGAGTCATGTCGGTAATTGATAATATTTGAAAACCTTTGGCTCCGAAAGAACGGATAGCCGATTCCCTTCCTCCTCCAATGCCTTTAACAAAAATATCTATCTTCTCAATGCCGAGCTTTTCCATTACTTGGGAAACGGTTTCAGCTACCTTGGAAGCGGCAAAAGGAGTAGACTTTTTGCTGCCTTTAAAACCGATTCCCCCGGCCGAAGCCCAAGTTAAAACGTTTCCTTTGGGGTCAGTCAGAGTGATAATGGTATTATTATAAGTTGAAGTAACATAAATCCGGCCTTCCTTGGTTTTGGTGGAAGACGCCACTTTGCTCTCTTTTTTCATTGCCGCTTCTATCTCTTCTCTTTCCTTGATGAGCTCTTCTTCGGTTTTTTGAATAATTTTCTTTTTTCCCATTGGTTTTAATTACGAAACACAAAAAAACATCCTAAATCTATGGTTGTAGATTACGTGGGGCTTGTCGCCGGTTTTCTTCCCGAACCCACGGTCTTTCTGACATTACCCCTGACAGTCCTGGTGTTGGTCTTTGTTCTCTGACCTCTGACGGGCAACCCTTTAGTATGCCTCAATCCCCTCCAAGTGCCAATATCCTTGAGCCTCTTTATCGCCATCATCCTTTCTCTCCTTAAATCCCCCTCTATCTTATAGTTCTTTTCTATAGCTTCTTTCAGTTTATTAATCTCAGCGGCATCCAGCTTTGAGGCCTTGGCTTGGGGGTCAATGCCAGTTTCAGCTAAAATCTTCCTGCTCAAAGTGCGGCCTATTCCGTAAACATAGGTTAAAGCTATTTCTATTTGTTTGTTGTCTGGAATGTTAATTCCCGCTATTCTTGGCATAATTACCCTTGTCTTTGTTTGTGTTTAGGATTTTTGCAAATGACATAAACGCGCCCTTTCCGGCGCACTATTTTACAATCTTTGCACATTTTTTTTACGGATGGCCGTACCTTCATGTTTTATTATCACTTACCTCTGTAGACGATTCTTCCCTTGTTTTCGTCGTAAGGACTCATTTCTATCGTCACTTTATCGCCTGGCAAAATTTTAATCCTGAACATCCTCATTTTGCCCGCCAAGTGAGCGAAGACTATCCTTCCGTCTTCCAACTGCACCTTGAAGTGGGTGCTGGGGAGAGCCTCGACTACAATACCCTGAGTGAGGGTTTTTTTATCTTTTACCATCAATACAATTTAAAATGTTATCAGAATCGACTAAATTAGTCAAGCCTTATCTCAATATTTATCCTCTCGGCATCCTTTGGGGACCTTTCCACCCAGAAGGGCCAGAGGTCGACTTTAGCCTTAGAAACCTGAGGATAGTCTCTTAAAATTCTGGTAATAGCCTCGGGGTTCTTGTCTTTCACTGTTTCCTTGAGATTACTCTTGTCGATTTCCTGATACGTCTGGCAGCTTATTTCCAGAGTGAGTTCAATCCTGTTCTCATCCATAACTACCTCTTCAACTGTATATTCTACCTGTAAAGAATCTTCGTGCAATAGCTGGCCGGAAGAAATAACCGACATCAAGTAATTTTTCGCAAACTCCCTGACCTCTGATTTTTGAAATACCATCGCTTTTCCTTCTGATTCGGCTTCTGCCCAAAAATCAGAAAGCTCTTCTCCCACTTCTCCTATAGTTTCAAAATTAACTATTTCCAAATCTATGGCGCCTTCCAAAATAACGTAGTCGCCTTCGGAGGGAACCATTTTCTCTAGAGCCGCTTTTGACTCTTCCAATGCCCTGGCAGTCAACTCGCTCCTGGCTCTTTCAATATCCTCTTGGGTTATTTGCGGAACTTCGCGGCTGACCCCGCCGGCTATTGATTCTGACGATTTGGCGTATATCGAGGTGTAAGCTGCGGTTCCAGCCAATCCCGGCAAAGAAAAAGTAGAAGGACCGATATTATATTCGTCGCCGGCCTGATCGGCTACAACTTCCACCTCAACGGTTCCCGGCACCAACTTGCTTCCCTCATAATGAGCTCCGGGTATATTCACTCTTTCCAGGCTGCGAAAAAGCTTGCCGTCGCCGGAAACAAACCTGGTATTAGCGACCAGAGACTGGATGTTGGTGGAATAGGCATTGTAAACGGTTATGACTCCTGAGGCCTTCTCTGTTTTAAGTTTTGTGCTGGAAGAGTCAAACTGGTCTGAAACGAATTTAACCACCTCGAAAGCTTCTCCGGTAATATCTCCCGACCCCCCCGCGTAAACGGTTGCCTTAACGCTTTCGCTAATCTCTTCTTTTACCGGCCATATTTCCACCTCTGCTTTCGGTTCTATGAAAATCCAGCCTAAAAGCATTACCAGAATAATTCCCCCGATTATAAAAAGAGGGGTCTTTTTGAAGGAAACCCGGGGAGCTGCCGGCAAAGAGGGCTTGGGTTTTTCCGGCCTAACGGCGTCTTCTTTCCTGGGTTTTGGGGCGGCGGGAGAAATTTCTCTCTGTGGCGGAACCACGTCAAAAACTTTTTTATTCTGAGACATAGCTTATTGATTTATTCTAACATAAAAAGCTTTACTCCAATATAGCCCTTATCCTTCTTACTCCGGCTCCCGAAGATTCCTCCTTAACTATCTTAAAGCTTCCCAATTCGCCGGTGCTTTGAGTATGGGGTCCCCCGCAAATTTCCTTGGAAAAATCTCCTATGGAATAGACCGTAACTGTTTCCGGGTATTTTTCTTTAAAGAAAGCCATCGCTCCCTCTTTGATTGCGTCAGCATATTTCATCTCCCGCTTTTCCACCTTTAAATCCTCCTCGATTTTTTGATTGACCATATCCTCTACTTCTTTTATTTCCTCGGGAGTCATCTTCTGGGTATGGGCAAAATCGAACCTGAGACGCTGGGCGGTTATATCCGACCCCATCTGCCTGACATGTCCCCCTAAAACCTTTCTCAAGGCTGCATGGAGCAAATGGGTGGCGGTATGGAGCTTAGCGGCTTCCTTGCCCGCCCCCGCCCCCACTCCGCCGAACTTCTTTTCCACTCCTGCTCGAGAAACTTTTTTGTGCTCCTTTAGGGCCTCCTCAAACCCCTGCTCATCTACATTCAATCCCTTCTCCTTCGCCAGTTCTTTGGTCAGCTCCAGGGGAAATCCGTAAGTATCGAAAAGATGGAAGGCTTTGCTCCCGTCTATGTCGCCCTCTGCGGCAATCTTTTCAAACTGCTTCAATCCTCTTTCAAGGGTTTTTGAAAACTTGCTTTCCTCCTCTCGGATGGCATCGACTATTTCTTCTTCTTTGGATATGAGATAGGGATAAGCTCCGCCGTACATTTTAATTACCTCTTTTGCCAAAGGAATTAAAAAATTGGAAGGGAAATTAAGAAGCCTCCCGTATCTCATCGCTCTTCTTAATACCCTTCTTAATATATATCCTCTTTCAACGTTCGAGGGCAAAATTCCCTCTGAGGCCAAAAAAACCGAGCCCTTTATATGGTCGGCAATAATGCGGTAAGGATGAGGATTTTGAGAATAAGGGTCGGGGGAATGCTCGCTTATCCTGACCAGTAAAGGTTTGAAGAGATCTGTATCGAAAACCGATTCCCCTCCCTGCACCACCATAGCCAGCCTTTCCAGGCCCATTCCCGTATCCACCCCTTTTTCCTTCAACAGGGTAAGATTTTTATCCTTCGACTGATTATATTCATTAAAAACCAGATTCCATATTTCCACGAACCTGCCGCAGTCGCAATTCGGTCCGCATCCGCTTCCCTTTTCGCAGGGAGTCCCGGTCAGATCGAAATGCACTTCCGAAGTTGGACCGCAGGGCCCCTCTTCTCCGGTTGGCCCCCAGAAATTGTCCTCCCTCCCGCATCCCCTTATTTTTTCCTCCTTCGCTCCCAGAGAAATCCATATCTCCTTGGACTCTGTATCTTCGGGAACTTCCTTGTCTCCCTTGAAATAGGTAAACCAAAGTTTTTCAAGAGGGATATTCAACTCTTTGGTTAAAAATTCCAAAGCAAATTCAATAGCTTCTTTTTTAAAGTAATCTGATGCAAAACTGAAATTTCCCAGCATTTCCAAAAAAGTCAGATGGGTATCGTCTCCGACTTCATCGATATCGGAAGTGCGAAAACATTTTTGGCAGGAGGTAACTCTCGTTCCGTAGGGTGAGGTTTCTCCCAGAAAATACCCCTTGAACTGCTGCATTCCGGCGGTAGTGAATAAAACCGACGGGTCTGTTGGCAACAACGAAGATGAGGGCACTATTTTGTGTCCTTTTTTTTCATAAAACTTTAAAAATGCTTGGCGCAATTCTTGCGAGTTCATGGCTAGTTCTAATGATATCAAAAGCCCGTACCTTTGGAAAGTACGGGCTCAAAGAGAAAGGGAGACCGGCTGAGCCAATCTCCCTTGAAAGCTAGCAAACTGCGGCCAGCTCTCTTCTCGCAGGAACGGGGGCGATCCTGACGAGCATGTTATTTTTTACCATCCCTTTCTTCAGGGTTACCTGGCAGCGAATTTCGCCTTCCAGTTCGCGAAGGGCATACTCGCGTCCTTCTTTTGCTTTGCTGATGGTCCTCTGGCTCAGGAATACCGGTATCACTCCCCTTTCAACGGCCTTCTTGGTCTTTTGGGGAATCAGCTCCTCGTTGGAGATGATTGTGAAATCCACCGGATATTCTACAGACTCCATTGTTAGCCAGCAATCAACTCCCAAGTGAAGGTCTTCGTACCTGTTTGCCCACCAGTATCCGTTACGGCGAGCTTCCCTGGTATGCGGAAAACCGATTTCCGGAAGGAGATCCCTTATCATCTCCTCGCAAGTGAATCCGTAATTATTCGTACAGCAATTCATTAAAAACTCTCCTTATTATTTTTTAAAAACTTTTCTTCCCCCGTTTTTTAACTCATAGCTTTATGGGCCAAAAAACGGAGAGGAAGCTAGGCATAAGCCGATGGAGCCTAGCTTCCTTCGAATCCCTATCGGCAGGGATTTAGAATACCAGCTGGAAGCGCCGGTAAATCTTCTCGACCTCTTCCTTGAATTCGTCGAGTGATTGGAGGGCGCTCTTCTTTTCTTCTTCGGTGATTTCAGCGTCCTTGATTTTCGCCCTCAGGGTTTTGATCATAACGTCTGTTGTTCCCCGATAGCGGATAATCTTATCGAAGGTATCCATTTTCTGGTTCTTCTTGAGATGCTCCTCTATCGATTCGACTATTTTGATCTGATGTCTGTCGGCCATTTCTCGAACTTTACCGGCAACATCTTCCATCTTCCCTTTCAGGTCTAGCCTAGCTTTCTTAATACTTTCTGTTTCTTTCACTTTCTTCTCCTTTTGGTATTCATATTTTTGTATATAAAGAGCGGCCCGTCAGAGAGTCGCTCATTTCATAAATTAACTGTATTTTCTGTCTCCCTCTCTGACGCTTATACTATATCATAATACGTCAGGTTTGTCAAGAGGATAGCCCTACTTTATCACCCCCCCGCCCAAAAGCTCCAAGCCCTTGTAAAAAACTATTGATTGTCCCGGAGTTACCGCCCGCTGAGGTTTTTTGAAAATAACCGTGTTGCCCTTTTTTACCGTCGCAGAAACCGACTGTGAGCGGTACCTGATTTTAGCTTTTACCTCCATGGGAAGCCTTGACGGCTTTCCGGAAATCCAGTTTTCGTCTTGGAAAAACAGCTCTTTTTCGAGTAAATCCTTTTCGTTTTTTGTAACAACCAAAAGATTGTTTTTGATGTCTTTTTTTACAACCCAAAAAGGACCCCCGGGAAGGTCTATCCCCTTCCTTTGGCCGACAGTATAGGAAGCCAGGCCATTATGGCGGCCCATAATATTCCCCTGCCCATCAATAATATTTCCCGGCCTTTGCTTGATGTATTTTTTAAGAAAATCGGTCAGATTGGTATGAACGAAACAAACCTCCTGAGAATCTATAAAGGAAGAAACCGGCAAATTAAATTTATTTGCCATCTTTTTTACTTCGGTTTTAGTATAATCTCCTAAAGGGAAAAGGCACCTTTTAAGCTCTTTTCGGGAAAGCTGCCAAAGAAAATAGCTCTGATCCTTTTCTTTGTCTTTTGCCTTGATTAATCTTCCCTCTTTTAGTTGAACGTAATGCCCGGTGGCAATATAATCTGCTTCTATGGCAAGGGCTTTTTTCAATAAAAGACCAAACTTTATATCCTTATTGCAGACCACGCAAGGATTGGGGGTACGGCCCGCTTTATACTCTCTAATAAAATAATCCACCACGCTTTTTTTAAACTCCTTCCTGAAATCAAAAACGTAAAAAGGAATTCCCAGATGGAAGGCGACCAGCCTGGCCCTCTCCTCGGCTTCGGGCGAACAGCATTTATTCCATCTGTCAGCGACTCCTTTTTTAGGCGTTTCCGACCAGAATTTCATAAATACCCCCAAAACGTCAAAACCCTGCGATTTCAGCAGGGCTGCAGCAACAGAAGAATCAACTCCTCCCGACATGGCGCAAACTACTTTTTTAGGCATAGCGGTCTGCCAAAGTGGAAGCAACGTAGGATTCCGGCTTAATCTTAGGCTCAAAGCCGTTTCCCTTAATCAGACCCACCACTTCTTTTATCATATCCTTGGTAACTCCGTTTTCCCCCACGTCTGCGTGAATGTATCTCAGCTGATAGTTTACTTCCGGAATTTTCTTGGCTTTCTCGGCCATCTTTTCTTTTAGTAATAAAGCCAGCTCTATAGAAAGCAAAACTTCGTTCTGTATTCTCTGCCTCCATCCGAAAAACTTGCGGTCGGAAGGATATTTTATCCTCTTTAAGAAAAACCTTCCCCCTTCGTTCTTTCTCAAAACTACTATGGCTACGGGAAAATTAGGCTCTTCGGACGAAGAAGAGTCGCAGCCGACGATTATGTCGTAAAATTTTTCGGGTTTTTGCTTCATGTGCAAAAAGAGCTCTTCCAGCACTCCCTCGAAGGTCAAATTCCCGCAAGTAGGATTAAAAAAATAGCCGTTATTAAAAATATCTTGCATAATAACCTCCTGATATTCTGCCAAAAAAACGGCTGAAAGTCAAGAAATCTCTTTGATTATCCCGATAAATTCCCTGGGTTTTAAGGAGGCTCCGCCCACTAAAAGGCCCTGAAACCCGGCCTCTTTCACGTAGCTGGAAGCATTGCCGGAATTAACGCTTCCCCCGTAAAGAATGCGCGCATCTTTGCCAATTATTTTCCTTATGCCCCAATACATTTTCTGGGCCTTACCAGCGGGATAAGGCCTGCCGGTTCCTATGGCAGAAAGAGGCTCAAAAGCCACTATAAGACTCTTTAAATCCTTGGAATTTAAGCCCTTAATACCCGCCTTAAGCTGGGAAAGCCTGTCTATGCACAAAATGGGATTTATTTTTTCCGCCAAGGCAGCCCTGACCTTCTTATTAGCCATCTCGTCTGTTTCCCTGAACACCCTCCTCCTTTCTGAGTGGCCGACTATGACATAACGGCACCCCATATCTCTCAGCATGGCCGGGGAAATCTCGCCGGTATATGCCCCCGCTTTCTCCCAAAAGGCGTCTTGAGCCCCCAGGACCAGCCCTTTTCCGATAACGGGCAAGTAAACGAAGGGAGGGCAAATTACCACTTCCGATTTCACCAAACCCATTTTTCCTTTAATTTCCCTAAAAATACCCTGACCATCTTTTAAGGTGGCGGGATTGCACTTCCAATTTGCGACTATTAAGGATTTCATAGTATTTCGATTATTCCCAAAGTTGATAATATTACAATCAGTCCGGCCAGCAAAACTCCCAGAGCTATAAGGGGAAATGCCTTCTTGACCGGTATTCCAAAAACGAAAGCGGCCAAAGAGCCTGTCCAGGCCCCCGTGAAAGGCAAGGGAATGGCTACCAGCAGCACCAAAGCTAAAGATTTCCATTTCTCAAATTTTTTCTCGTGCCTGCTTTTTGTTCTTTCAAAAAGCCATTCGAAAAATCTCTTAAAAAATGAAAAGTGCCGGCTCAAGAACTCCGAAACCGCCCCCAGCAGCCAGAGTATGAAAACCACTGGAATAAGATTGCCGATTACTGAAAATAAGTAGGAAGACCAGACTGGCAGGTTGTAAACAGTTAAGGCCAGGGGGATGGACCCTCTTAATTCAAAGAACGGCGTCATTGCCACAAGAAGGGTTTTTACTTCTCCGGTCAGAATCATTGTTTTCTTAAAAATTCTGCTGCCACTTCCGGCTCAATGGTAGAAATTTCAATTCCGGTGCCCAGCTCAAAGCCGGCCATTATGGCGGTTTTAGGAAGGATGGTAAAATGCCAGTGGTAAAAGAAATAATCTTTGCCGTCGCAAGGAGAAGTATGGAGATAAAAATTGTAAGAGGGGTTGTTCAGTCCCTTGTACAGCTTTTGAAGGGCAACCTGCATGGCTTCAGCCAGATATTTCTTCTCTTCATCGGTTATCCTTTCAAAATACGGAAGATGCCTCTTTGGAGAAACAATCATCTCAAAAGCCGCTTTGGAAACAAAGGGGCAGATAACCATAAATTCCTTATTCTCAAAAACCACTCTTGTCTTCTCTTTCCTTTCCCATTCGTTCATTTCACAATAAACGATTTTCTTGTGCTTTTTATAGTACTCCTCGGAGGTAAGAACGGCCGCATTCAGGTCCGGATCAATTACCGGCGAAGCTATTATCTGGGAATGGGGATGAAAAATTGAAGCGCCCGCTTCCTTGCCGTGATTATGGAAAATTGAAACGTACTTGATAAAAGGCTTGCTCATGAGGTTGAGGTATCTTCCATGATAAACGTCCATGACTTCCTTCACCTCTTTTAAGGTAAATTGGCCCAGAGATCTTTTATGGTCCCTGGTAATAACCACTTCGTGGTACCCGACTCCGTCCATTTTTTTATAGGGCCCCACATTTTTTTCATTAAGAGAGGAGGAAGGCACGAGCGCGGGATATTTATTGGGAACCACCAAAGAGGTCCAGTTATTGAGATCCCCGTCCAAATTCTTTATCTCTTTGCCCTTGGAAAAAATAGTCAGAATCTTATCTTTTTCCTTTTCTATGTGGCAGAAGGGGCAGGTTTTAATATCGGCCGCTAACTCTTTTTTAGTCTCTCTCTTAAAGGTTTCCGGCCTCTTGGCCCGGCCCGTAGCAATAATCACCCAGTCGCGGGCAATGGGATCCGACCTTAACTCCGAAGGAAACTTATCTTTTTTCTTTTTTGCCATAGCTTTTTGAAATAACGTACCATTTTATTTTAAGCATATCGACAGCCATTTGAATCATATTTTTAAAGTTAACCTTGCTATCGGGGTCATTCTTCCAATAAACCGGGACTTCTTTGATTTTATACCCGAACCTCTTGGCTAGAACTAAAACTTCGGGATCGAAAGCGAAGGCTTTTATTTTCGCCAAGGGAAATACTTTTTCCGCCGCTTCGTCTTTAAAACACTTAAAACCGCACTGGGTGTCTTGGAGCCCCCAAAGGCCTATGACTATTTTCCTGTAAATCTTAAAGCTTTCTCCCAGAAGAATGTTCCTTATCCACGGCTGCGGCGGATCCAGAACCGCCCCCTTAATGTCTCTTGAGCCGATAACCACGTCATAACCTTTGTCGAACTCCGGCCACATCTTTTCGACCTGATCCACAGAAGTGGAATTGTCGGCATCGGTAAAAAGCCTGAATCTGCCTTGCGCTTTAAGCATTCCCTCTTTGACCGCCCCACCCTTGCCTCCGGTATCTTCTTTCCTTAACAGTTGGAGATTCTTTACGAGAGGCATCCTCTCTTTAACTATATCGGGAGTACGGTCGCTTGATCCGCCGTCGACTACTATAATTTCCGATTCGTAATCTTGTTTTTCCAAATAAGCTGAAATGTCATCCAGCGTCTTTGGGAGCCTTTTTTCCTCGTTATATGCCGGTATAATTACCGATAAATGAATTTGTGACATTAGGTTATTTTACCATAAAAAAAATCGGCAAACAAAAAAGCGCCGTTTAGGCGCTAAAACTATTCCGTTAAAATCCGGCAGCCGTGTTTGGTAACAGCTATCATGTGTTCGAAATGAGCAGATAAAGACCCGTCCCTGGTTTGAAACCCGCATCCGTCGGGACTTCTTTTTACGCTCCAGTCTCCCACCGTTACCATCGGCTCCAAACAAATCACCATTCCTTCTTTAATTTCCTCTCCCGATCCTCTTTTGCCGTAATTCAAAATCTGGGGGTCTTCATGAAGCTCCCTGCCGATTCCGTGGCCGCACAAATCCCTAACCACGCCGAATCCCTGCGACTCGACAAACCTTTGAATCGTATTGCCGATATCTCCGAAGGTATTCCCGGGACGAACTTTGTTAATCCCCCTCTTAAGGGCTTTCTTGGTAACCCGGATAAGCCTGTGGGTTTCGGGAGAAATATTTCCAACCGGAACGGTTACAGCCATATCGGAATGGTAGCCATTGTATTTCATTCCCAAATCCAAAGAAACAATATCGCCGTTTTTCAGCTCCCTTTCCGAAGGAACCCCGTGGACCACCTCTTCGTTGACCGAAACGCAAATAGCCGCCGGAAAACCGTCGTATCCTTTGAAAGAAGGCTTTCCTTCGGCTTTTGATATTAATTCCTCTGCAAGCTCATTTAACTCCGAGGTTTTTATACCCGGCCGGACCTGCTTTTCCAGCTCCCTTGTTATGCCGGCCAAGCGACGCCCTCCTTCAGCCATTATAGAAATTTCTTCCTCTGTTTTTATGCTAATCATTAATTTTAGACAAAAATTGCTCTGTTGCTTCTTTAAGATCTTCGACGCTTCCCGTGTTTATTATGGTAAAATCAGCCATAGCTATGGGCCCTCCTTTTTCCAAATTTTCTATTTCGGCATAATCGCGGGCCTTAGCTTCTTCCCTGGTAATACCCCTGAACCTTTGTTTTGCGTCATTCTCAACGGCCCTCCCCTCCAGGCGTTCGTATCTTATTTTCGGAGGAGCAAACACGGCCAAAACAAACATATCTTCTCCGTACTTTTCTTTTAAAACCTTATATTCCGACCAGCTGTAAAGGCCATCCACCACTACGTTAGAATCCTCCAAAAGCTTGTCTATCTTTGGAATGTTTAATATCGCGAAAGCAGGCATGCCGTATTCTTCTCTTAGCTGCTCTCTTATTTTCCTTTCGTTGGCCTCGCTAACCTCCATCCCTTTCTCCTTTATTTTATCCAAAGTAATTTGTCCGAAACGAAGATAAGCGAAGCCGTGCTTCACCAGTTCATCTGAGATTATGCTTTTGCCGGACCCCGGCATCCCCGCCACGCAGACTATTTTGTTAGCCATAAATGCGCTTAAGCGCCGCTAAAATGTCTTCAAAGACTTTCTCTATCGGCTGATCGCCGTCTACCCTGATAAGGCGGCCCTGTTTTTCGTAGTAATCCACTATTGGCGCGACATTTTCTTCGTAGTAATCCAACCGGTTGTTGATGGCTCCTTCGGTGTCGTCGGGCCTGGTAACCAGCTCTCCTCCGCATTCATCGCAAGCTTCCAGTTTTTTGTATTCCCCGACCCAAGGAATGAGTTTTCCGCATTTTTGGCAAATTCGCCTTTTAGTCAAACGATCGAACGCCTCCTGGCGGGAAATATCCAAAAGGATAGGCGAAGTCGCATCTTTTCTTTCTAAGAATTCCAAAAACCTGTCCAGGTTCTCGGCTTCCGGCAATCGTCTCGGAAATCCGTCTGCCAAAAGACCCTCGTCTTGCTTTAAGTTAAAAGAAATCTCATACATCCAAAGGCTGGTGGCTATATCGTCCAAAGGAAGCCCACCCTTGGATACAATCTCTCTTATCTTAGCCCCCACAGCAGTATCGGCTTTAGCCAGCGCCCTAAACATATCCCCTGTCGAGAAATGGTGGAGATTGCCAAAATGTTTCATTAAAAGATCGGCCTGCGTTCCTTTGCCGCAGCCTGATCTCCCTATTAAAATGAAATTTAGAATTTTTTCCATTAAAAAGTTTCGTATTCCCTCATTTGCAGCTGGGCGTTTATCTGCCTCATGGTCTCAAGGGTTACAGAAACTGTAATCAGCAGAGCAGTTCCGCCGATAAGGAAAGTGAATCCGGTAACTCCGGTCACTCCGGATATTACGGAGGGCAAAACGGCAACCGTTCCCAAGAATAGCGCGCCGATAAGCAGCACCCTGTTTAGAATATAGTAAAGGAATCCGGCAGTGGAAGAACCGGGCCTGATACCCGGTATGAATCCGCCCATTTTCTGAAGATTCTGGGCAATGGCTTTGGGGTCGAAAGTAACTGCAGTATAGAAATAAGTGAAAAGAACCACCAGCAAAAAGTAAATGCCTCCGTAAATCCAGGAATTCTCAAAAAGGTTGCCGACGGTCTGGGCTATGTTCCCCACCACTCCTCCAGAGCCCGATAAGAAATTGGCTATCATCCCCGGGAAAAGCATTATCGATAAAGCGAAAATAATGGGGATTACTCCGGCCGGATTGACGTTAAGGGGCAAATAAGTGGAAACTCCTCCGTACATCTTCATCCCCCTGACTCTTTTAGCGTAAGAAACCGGGATATTCCTTCTGGCCTCGTTAACCATCACCACCCCGGCGACAATCAGAATAGCCATGCCGAAGAAAAGCAAATAAGAGGGAATTTGCGACGGATCCCACTTGATTATAATCTCCCTGATGCTTTCGGGCACCCTGGCGATAATTCCGGCAAAAATCAGCAAGGAAACTCCGTTGCCGATTCCCTTTTCCGTTATAAGCTCTCCCAGCCACATTAAGAATACGCAGCCGGCCGCCACGGTAATTATAGAAGTAAGCATTAAAACAGGAGAAAGCTGGCCTATCGCCCCCTGGCTCTGGAAAAGGCTGAGCATGGCGTAGGCCTGGAGAAGAGCTAAAGGAATCGTTAAAATCCTTCCGTATTGGTTAAATTTCTGCTTTCCCGCCTCGCCCTCTTCCTTGTACATCCGCTCCAGCGGGGGGAATATCATTGTTAACAGCTGCATGATAATCACGGCGGTAATGTAGGGCCCCAACCCGAGCATGACTATGGAAAGGTTGGAAAGGGTGCCTCCGGTGAAAAGATTAAGCAGGCCGAAAACCTGGAACTGGTCGAAAAAAGACTGCAAACTTTCAATATCAATGCCGGGCATGGGAATAGCCGCCATCAGCCTGAAGATTCCGAAAACCACCAGAACGAAAACAATTTTCTTCCGCAGGTCTTTAATCTTAAATATTCGAATTATCTTATTTAGCCAGTTCATTGTAAGGCGATAAATTACCCTAAAATATTATTTCACCTCTCCTCCGGCTTTCTCAATGACAGCCTTGGCCTTTTTAGAGACAATGCAGCCCTCAAAAGTAAAAGCTTTGCTCAGTTTGCCGTCCCCGAGAATCTTAACAATCGGCTCCCTACCTTTCATTCTACGGACCAGCTTTTTCTCTAGCAAGGCCTTCGGACTTACCACCTCGCCTTCCTTAAATTTCTTTTCTATAGTTTTGGTGTTAACTATTGCGGGTTTTACTTTTAAAGGATTAAAACTGTAACCCCTTAATTTCGGGTATCTTTTGATTAAACTGCGAATCGCCGGCTTCATTTTCCTGCCGGCTCTGGATTTCTGGCCCTTCATTCCCTTTCCGGAATAAGTGCCTTTTTTCCCACCTCTGCCGATTCGCTTTGACCGCTTTTGTTTGTGTTTTGGAGACAATTCGTGAATCTGCATGGATTTACTTTTTTACTTTCAGTTTCTTTAAAGCCTCCATAGTGGCTCTGACATTATTGATTTTATTTCCGGTTCCTCCTAAAACCTTGGAAGAAATATTCCTGATTCCGGCCAGCTGGCAAACAAGCCTGACTGTTCCGCCGGCAACCAATCCCCTGCCTTTCCTCTGGGGCCTTAAAAGAATTTCTGCGGCTCCGACTTTAGCCTGAACCTCGTGAGGAATAGTTTCGTTAACCACCGGAACTTCAATCATGTTCTTCTTGGACAGCCTTGTGGCTTTTTCTATGGCTAAAGCAACGTCTCCTCCCTTTCCGAGGCCGAATCCCACTTTACCCTTCTTGTCTCCGCTTACAACCAAAGCCCGGAATCTCATCTTCTTTCCGCCGGCCCTGGTATGGGAAACTCTGGCTAAATCCAAAAGCTTGGAATCAAATTCATCCCTGGGTCCTTCCCTGCGAAATCTATTTCTTTGTGGTTTGTCGTTTACCATATGCGTTTAAAACTTTAATCCTCCTTCCCTGGCCCCGTCAGCCAAAGCTTTTATTCTTCCGTGGTACGGAAATCCCGACCTGTCAAAAACAACCGTGTCTATTTTCTTTTCCTGGGCTTTCTTGGCTATAAGCTTGCCGACTTCTTTGGACTTTTCGGATTTCTGGCCTTTTTTAATATCTAAATCTCCGGCTGAAACTATCACCTTCCCCTTGTCGTCGTCGATCAGCTGGGCGTAAATATGCTGATTCGATCTGAAAACGCAAAGCCGCGGCCTTTTAGCGGTTCCGTACATCCTGGCCCTGATTCTTTTATGCCTTTTGACTCTTTTGTTTCTTTCTATTGACATATTATCCGGCCGTAGCTACAGCCTTTTTGCCTAATTTTCTTCTAACCTGCTCCCCTTCGTATCTGATGCCTTTTCCTTTATAGGGCTCGGGGGGCTTAACCGCCCTTATTCTCGCGGATGTCTGTCCGACTAATCCTTTATCTATTCCGGAAACAATAATCACATTTTTCTCAACTGAAAAAGTTATGCCCTCGGGAGCTTTTATCTTTACGGGATGGGAAAACCCCATTTGGAGATTCAAATCCTGGCCCTCTAAAGCGGCTCTGTAGCCGACACCCTCTATTTCCAACCTTTTTACGAATCCTTCGGTCACTCCCTTAATATCGTTGGCCAAAAGAGCTCTGGTCAATCCCCAGAAAGCGGCTGTTTCTTTTGTCTCTTTTTGGGGAGAAATAACAAGCTGGGAGTCTTCCTGGACAACCTTAATTTCAGGACGAACTTCCCTGGAAAGCTCTCCCTTGGGACCCTTAACGGTCACCTTCTGCCCCTCTATCTTTATTTCCACCCCTTGCGGTATTAAAATTGGTTTTTTGCCTATTCTGCTCATAATTTATTCAATATTTACCATACTTCGCATAATATTTCTCCACCGAGTCTTTGCCTTTTAGCTTCCTTGCCGGTCATTAGGCCCCTGGAGGTTGAAACTATCGATATTCCGTAGCCTCCCTTAACCGGTTTAATGTTTTGGGCGGGAGAATAAATTCTCTGCCCGGGGCGGGAAACTTTTCTCATTCCGGAAATCGCGGGGATTTTGTTTTCGTATTTTAAGGCTATTTCAATGACTTTCTTGGCCTTCCTGCCTTTCTTTTCAATCTTCCCTACCAGTTTCTCATTTTCGAGAAGCTTGGCTATTTCGTATTTAAAATTGGAAAAAGGAATCACCACCCCCTCTTTCTGGGAGGCCTGAGCGTTCTTTATCCTATTTAACATGTCTGTAACTGGATCTGTCATCATAAGTTTGTATTACCAAGAAGACTTTTTAACTCCGGGTATGAGACCTTTGTTGGCTAATTCCCTAAAGCAAATCCTGCAAAGTCCGAAATCTCTCATATAGGCCCTCTTTCGGCCGCACCTAAAACAGCGTCGGACAACACGGCTCTTGAATTTTGGCTTCCTCTTTGATTTTGCTATTTGCGATTTTTTCGGCATATTAATTCTTTAATGGGAATCCCAATAATCTGAAAAGTTTTTCTGCTTCTTGTTTGCTTTTTGCGCTGGTGGCTACGGTCACTTCGAATCCGAAATTAATTCTTGATTTCTCCGGGGAAATTTCCGGGAAAGAGATGTGCTCCTTGACGGCAATCGTCATATTCCCCTCTCTGTCGATGGCCTTCGGGTCTATCCCTTGAAAATCCCTGGTTCTGGGAAGGGCCAATCCGACCAGCCTTTGCAGAAAATCGTACATCCTTTTTCTTCTCAAGGTAACCTTGGCCCCGATGGCCATACCCTGCCTGAGCTTAAAGCTGGAAATGGATTTCTTGGCTCTGGTCAGCTGGGGCTTTTGGCCGCAGATAATCGCCAAGTCGTTAAAAACGCTTTCCTGTATTCTTTTCTGCTCTTCGCCGGTAGCAGCTACCATCTGACGGCCGAATCCGGTATTAACAACCACTTTGGTGATCCTGGGAATAGCCAGGATATTCTTGTATCCGAATTCTTTCTTCATCTCCGGCACGACTTCTTTTTGATATTTTTCTATTAAACTTATCATATTTCAGCTTGGCATTTTTTACAAATGCGATGTTTTTTATCTCCGACTACCTTGTATCCGACCCTAGCCGGTTTTCCGCATTTCGGGCAAATCAATTTAACATTGGACACGGAAAAAGATGCCGGTTTCTCCACTATCTGCCCCTTTTCTCCGGACTTTTTGGGCTTCATATGCTTTTTCCTGATGTTCACTCCCTCAACAACCAGCCTCTCTTGTTCCGGAAAAGTATCTAAAACCTTGCCCGTTTTTCCACGGTCTTTTCCTGAAATTATTAATGCTGTATCGCCTTTCTTGATTTTCATATTATTAAATTATTTCCGGCGCCAATGCCGCTATTTTATCGAATCCCCTTTCTTTTATTTCCCTGGGTATCGGTCCGAATATTCTTCCTCCTTTGGGCTCTTTTGTCTTTCCCTCTAAAATCACGCAAGCATTATCGTCGAATCTGACATAGGTTCCGTCTCCCCTGGAGTATTCTTTCTTCTGTCTGACAATCACGGCTCTGACCACCTCGTGCTTTTTAACGGGCTTTCTGGGCTCTGCCTTCTTCACTACGCCCACTATTATGTCGCCTATGCCGGCATACCTGTGGCGAGTCCCGCCCAGAATCTGAACGCACAGCAGCGCTTTGGCTCCGCTATTATCCGCTACATTTAATAGTGTCCTGTTCTGAATCATAATATTAAATCTTCTTGATTACTTTCCATCTTTTATCTTTGGAAATCGGCCTGGTTTCTTCAATGACAACCATATCTTCCGGCTGGTATTCCCCTTCCTCGTAATGCGCTTTGTATTTCTGATGGAATTTAAACCTCTTTTTATACTTCTGATGCTCTTTAATTTTCTCAACCGAAACTACTACCATATTTGGCGTTTTTACCGAAACTATTTTTCCTGTTAATTGTCTCTTTGGCATATTAATTCAAGATTATATGTTTATTCCTTAGCGAATCAAGCTTTGCTTATTTCTTTTCCTTTAATATGGTTAAAATTCTGGCAATATCCTTCTTGATATTTCTGATTTCCCTGACGTTCTTAACTTTACCCGAAGCCAAATCAAACCTCAGGCTCCTCAGCTTCTCGCGGTAGTCTTTAATGCTTTTCAATAATTCCTCTTTCGGTTTTTGCCTTATCTCTGCCGGTTTCATGTTAGCGTTTTATAAATTTAGTCTTTATGGGCAGTTTGTCTGAGGCTTTCGAAAAAGCATCTTTGGCCATTTCTTCCGGGATTCCTTCAAGCTCGAAAATAATCCTGCCCGGCTTAACCGGAAAAACATAATGGTCAACCGATCCTTTTCCTCCCCCCATGGGCACCTCTTGCCCTTTTTCCGTTACGGGCTTGTGAGGAAACACTCTCACCCAAAGCTTTCCTCCTTTTCTTAAATATCTGATAATAGCCCTTCTGCCAGCCTCAATCTGCCTAGCTGTAACCCATTTATTCTCCATGGACTTCAATCCAAAACTGCCGAAAGCGAATTCGGTTCCCCTGGTTTCTGTCCCTTCAGCTCTTCTCCTTCCTTTATGCCATTTTCTGTGTTTTATTTTCTTTGGATAAAGCATGTTGATTAATCAAATTGTTCGCCCTTGTAAATCCAAACCTTCACTCCTATCACTCCGTAAGTGCAGCGGGCTTCAGCTAAATGGTAATCGATAATCGCCCTCAGGGTTTGCCTGGGGAGATTCCCTTTCCTCAGCCATTCTCTTCTGGCGATTTCATTGCCCCCCAGTCTTCCCGAAAGCTCAATCCTGGCTCCCAGCACTTCCTTGTTGGCCATTATCTTTTCCATTCCCTGCTTCATGGCCCTCCTATGGCCCACTCTTTTTTCCAGCTGCTGAGCTATCCACTGGGCAGACAAAGAAGCGGAAGTCCAGGGATTCTTTACTTCTCTTATTTCTATTCTCAATTCCCTCTTGCCGTCTTTGGGTAAGGGAAGGATTTTCTCCAATGATTTTTTAAGCTCTTCTGCTCCCTTTCCTCCCCTTCCTATAATCAATCCGGGGCGGGAAGTGTCGATGATGACGGTTACTTTGCCAGCGAACCTTTCTATCTCAACCTTCTCCAGTCCGCTGTCTCTAAGCTTCTTTTCCAAAAACTGCCTTATTCTAAAATCCTCTTCCAGATATTCCGGCAGCTTCTTTTTGTTAAACCATCTGGAGTCCCAGTCTCCTGCTCTTCTCAGTCTATATGCTTTTGGATGGACTTTATGAGACATAATTTAAACTGTTTTTCTTCTAAAAACTTTTTTTAATCCCTGCTGGGGCTTGCTTCTTGCCGATTCGGAGCTGGGCCTGAATTTGGGCTTTTCTGTTCTGGTCTTTACTTCAGCCTTCTTTGCAGTTTCCTTGCTAGCAGCCGGTTTTGCGGCCTTGGCTTTTTTCGAACCCTTAATTTCTTCCAAAACTATGCTTATATGGGAAGTTTTCTTTTGGATTTCAGCGGCCTGGCCCCTTGCTCTCGCTCTCCATCTTTTCAGTTTCGGACCTTCGTTGACTTCTATTTTGGAGATATAAAGGCTGGTGGCTTCCAGCTGGTAAGCGCTTTTGGCATTTGCCAAAGCCGAACTTAAGAGTTTTAAAACGGGCCTGGCCGACCCCTTTGCGGTGAAATTCAAAATATTCTGGGCATCAACGGCCTTTTTTCCTCTTATTAAATCTGCTACTAATCTGGCTTTTCTGGGCGCTATCCTTAAATATCTTAGTGTTGCTGAAACTTTCATGATTATTTTGATTCAGGCGCCGGAGCGGCCACTTTTTCAGCCGCCTTGGCCTCTATTTCTCTTTGCATTTTTCCTCCGTGCCTTCCGAACCTGGTGGTAGGAGCGAATTCTCCCAGCCTGTGGCCTACCATGTCTTCGGTGACAAAAACGGGAACATGCTCCTTGCCGTTGTGCACCCCGAAGGTAAAACCGACCATTTCAGGAGTGATCGTGCAAGCCCGGCACCATGTTTTTATGATGGCTTTATCGCCGGGCTTCTTGTCTTTCAGCTTCTTTAACAGCTTATCTGAAGTATATGGACCTTTTTTAAGACTTCTTGCCATATTAATTTAAGATTATATATCCGTACATTAGCGAATCAAGGTTCTCGCGAAGCGAGGTTCTTAGTCCAAGATTATATAATCATACATTAGCGGACCAAGGTTCTCGCGAAGCGAGGTTCTTATTTCTTTTTCTTTTTTCTTCTTTGAACTATGAATTTATTCGTCCAATTTCTCTTTCTGGTTTTTACTCCCTTAGCTATCTTTCCCCAGGGAGTCTTGGGATGGGGCATTCCTATGGGAGCTCTTCCCTCTCCTCCTCCGTGAGGATGGTCGGGAGGAATCATCGCAGAACCCCTGACTGTCGGCCTGACCCCCATATGTCTCTTTCTTCCGGCTTTACCAATTTTTCTGTATCTCAACTCCGGCCTTGAAACCGCTCCGATGGTGGCAAAGCACTCCTGCAAAACCTTTCTTACTTCGGTGGAAGGCATCTGAACATGAACGTATTTGCCCTCGTGCGATAAAATTTGGGCCGAAGTTCCGGCTCCCTTAACCATCTTACCTCCCCGTCCCGGCTCCAATTCAATATTGAAAATAGGCGTTCCCGAAGGAATATTTTTAAGCTTCATTCTGTTCCCCGTATTTAATTCCGCCTTTTCGGAACAAATTACCTCCTGGCCGACTTCGATTTGCTGGGGAGCCAACCGGTATTTTTTATCTCCGTCCGCATATTCAACCAGCATTATAAATGAAGTCCTGTTGGGGTCGTATTCCAAAGAAATTACCTTTCCTTTAATATCAATCTTTCCCTCTCCGAAATCCACTATTCTATAGAGCCTCTTGGCTCCGCCCCCTTGGTGGCGCATGGTAATCCTTCCTGTGCCGGCTCTTCCGCCTCTTTTCTTAAACGACAAGAGCAGCCTCTTTTCGGGCTTCTTCTTCGTCAGCATCTTGAAGTTTTCTTTTGTGGCGGTGTTCTTTAACATTTTAGTCTAAGATAATATAATTCTACATTAGCGGACCAAGGTTCTCGCGAAGCGAGGTTCTTATCTGGGCAAAATCTCTATTTTTTGTCCTTCCTTAATCTTTACGATAGCTTTTTTATAGCCTTCCTGCCAGCCCTCCACTCTTCCCAGCCTTCTTTTTTTTCTGGGAATGTTGATTATTCTAACAGCTTCAACGTCCACTCCGTAAGCGCCTTCAATGGTCTTTTTTATCTCCGTCTTATTGGCATCCGGAAAAACCTTAAAAACGTATTGATTCTTCTCCAGCAAGTCGGTGGCTTTCTCGGTAACCTGAGGGGCTCTGAGCACCCTGTAGCTAGATACCGAAGCCTTTTTGGGTTTTAAGGGAACTGCAACCGGCTTCTTCACCTCTTTTTTAACAGGCTTCTTTTCTGCTTTCGGCTTGGCTTTCTTCTGCGGCTTTTCCGGTTCTTTTTTCTTAAATACGTTAAAAATGGCCATATTATGCTTCCTTTAAAAATGTTTCTTTAATAACCTTCAGGGACTCTTTCGGCATAATTAGAAACTTGGAATTAAGAAGGTCTAAAATATTTAAATCCTTGGCCTGAATGGTCTTTACCCCGGAAATATTTCTGGAGGCTAAAAGTATCTTTTCATCCATGGACGGCAAAGCAATCAAGCAGCTGGATTTTTTTACCGGCAGCTTGGCCATCAGCTTAGCCATAGGCTTGGTTTTGGCCTCTTCCAGCTTCAGTCCTTCCAGCACTAAAACTAAATTGTTTTTGGCTTTGGCGCTGAGAACCATGAAAAGGGCCTTTCTTCTCATTTGCTTGTTTATCTTCTGCTTGTAGTTCTTGTCCTTGGTCGGACCGAAGGTAACTCCTCCCCCTATCCATATGGGAGAACGGCTGGAGCCGTGCCTGGCTCTTCCCGTACCTTTCTGCCTCCAGGGTTTCTTGCCTCCGCCGCGGACGTCTCCCCTGTCTTTGGAGTGGGCGGTGGCTTGCCTGCGGTTGGCGGTCTGGGAAAGAACAACCTGGTGGACCAGATCGGGATTAATTTCCACCTCGAAAATTTCCTTGGGCAGCAAGGCTTGCTTTATCTCCTTTCCGGTTTGATCGTAAACAGAAACCTTCATAATTATGCTTTAATTTCCAGTAAAGTTCCCCTTCTGCCGGGAACCGCTCCTTTTACTGCTATCAAATTATTATCTTTATCCACTTTCACCACCTTAAGATTCTTGACTGTGATCTTTTCAGAACCCATGCGTCCGGGCATCTTTTTTCCCTTAAAAACCCTTTGGGGGCCGGTGAATCCCACTGAACCCAAAGTTCTGTGCTCGTGCTTGACTCCATGGGTGGCGTTCCTTCCCGAAAAATTCCAGAGCTTAACTGCTCCCTGAAATCCTTTTCCCTTGGAAATCCCGGAAACCTTAACCTTTTCGCCTTCTTCAAAAATGGAAACGTCTATTTGGTCTCCGACATTGTACTCCCCGTTCTTGAATTCTTTCTGAAAACGGTAGGGCTTTTTCTTCATGGATTTGCCGACTTTCTTTTCTTTCTCCATCTTCTTGAATCCAATCTGCAAAGCGCTATACCCGTCTTTTTCCTCTGTTTTAGCCTGAAGAACTTCACAAGGTCCCGCTTCAATCAAAGTAACCGGTACTCTTTTGCCGGTTTGATCAAATATCTGACTCATCTTTAATTTTGAACCTAAAATGAATTTCATTTTATCAATAAAAGACGGGGCACTAACCCCGTATTAATTGGTTAGTACTTATACTATCTTTCTGTCATGAGACGTACTTGATAGACAGTATACTACACATAATAAGAGTATACACGAACTATAAATCTGTGTCAATACGGTTTCCTCTAATAAAGACAACTGCGGCTTAAGACGCAAAATAAGAGGCATTGAGTTACCATGCCAAATAAAACTACATATATTCTATTGCGCCTGTTTTTGTTCGATCACCTCCCGCAACACGCCTTCGACGATCTTCAAACTTTTTTCATCTATTACTGAAATAGCCAGAACCCGTTTCCCCGCCCCCTTGAGAACGGCTACCTTCTTTTCGACATCTTCATTAGGCAGTAGATCGATTTTGGTCAAAAAAACATATTCCGGCTTTAATAAAAACTTCTTATTATAAGTCCCAAGCTCCTTTCTGATAATATTGTAATCTGCTAACGGATCCTCGGATTCAGAAGAAATAAGATGGAAGATAATCCTCGTTCTTTCAATATGCCTCAGGAATTTAATTCCCAACCCCCTACCCAGGGAAGCTCCCTCGATGAGTCCAGGTATGTCAGCTAAAATAAGATCGTAATAAACTCCCAGATTTGGATTTAGAGTCGTAAACGGATAATTGGCTACCTTGCTCTTGGCTTTAGTCAGTTCGTTCAATAAGCTGGACTTGCCAACATTCGGCAAACCAACAAACCCGATATCAGCTATCATCTTCAATTCCAACCTTAGCTCGTATTCCCTCCCTAAAGATCCTTCCCCGAACTCCTTGGGGGTCGTATTGGAAGAAGACCTGAACTTGAAATTACCCCGCCCTCCCTTGCCTCCCTCAGCTACCAAAAGGCGCTGGCCTATAGAAAGAATCTCTGAATCTTGCTTTGTAGATAAATTATGGATGACCGTGCCTACAGGTACGCTCAAAACAAGATCTTTGCCATCATGGCCGTCATTGAATCCTCCCCTTCCGTCTTTCCCGTTTTCAGCCGAAAGTTCCTTTTTATAGCGAAATTGGTTCAAAGCGCTTAAATCGGAGACTCCTTCAAAATAAACATTGCCTCCTCGACCACCATCGCCGCCAGTTGGCCCGAGAGTCATTTTAATCTTACTGAAAGTCGCGGCTCCCTTGCCGCCGCTACCCGATTTAACTTTAATTTTGACGTCATCAATTAACATGTTGTTTAATCGTATACTGCATTATAAAGTAACCTTATACTAACACGTAAACTACGGGAGCTGAAACCACCGGATTCCCATTGTCTATGCTGTAAAACAGAAAAGCCGCCAAAAGGGCGGCTTTCCGTTATCCGATTTTACAGAATGGGTTATTAAATGCGGTTTACTTCCATCTCCGTGCAGGGTGTGAGACATTCGTGCGGCGATAGATTGCAATTATCGCACAACTTCTCTTTCTCTTCCATTTCTATTTCTTCTCTTGATTTACCATGAGGGATTATTATACGAACCGCTCCTTTTGACATATGCTCCTCCTTTCACTTCAGAGTGCTTTATAGAATATTAACAAATAACAATATTTGATCAAACACCAATATATTAATTTAACGTATTTCAGACCCGGGAGGAACCTCCTTGTCTGTAGTCAAAATTACAGGCTTACCTTCAATACTGGCAGCCAATAACATACCCTGGCTTTCAAGCCCCATCATGGTCCTGGGTTCTAAATTAGCTACTACAATAATTTCCCGGTTTACCAGGCTTTCTGGCTCATACTCCTTACCTATCCCAGCCAGTATTTGCCTTTGCTCCTCGCCTAAATCCACTTCAAGCCTTAAAAGTTTGTCGGAACCCTCTACCCTTTCGGCTTTTAGAATTTTAGCCACTCTTAAATCAACTTTTTTGAATTCGTCAAAATTAATGTTTTCCATATAAAATAATCTTATCAAAAAACAACTATAGAGTATATAGTTGTTTTTTAAAGAGATATTCCTAAAAAATTACTTATTGATAACCAAGTCCCTGTACGGCAGATCAACTATATCACTCTCACCCATATCCAGCTTATTTAGCAGGGACATGTTCTCTTTTAGGGCTTCGTCGCGGTTTTCCTTGTTAGTTATGGTCTCAACCTCCAAAAACCATCCAACACCTTCTATTTTATCCATACATACAGACTGACTCCCAAGTGTAAATTTTTCGCGGTCCTTTATAACCTCTGCGACTTTCTTAAAATCTATGAACTGAAGCAAGGATTCTAAGTCGCTTCTCTTAGAACAGATAGAAACATTAAGTTCGGGCTTCCAGAACTGGCCCTTCTTTTTCATGGCGTCGTTAGTCGGGCCCTTATAGGTTAACTCTGTAAGGCCATCTTTTTCCCGGATCCTCAAGCACTCCTTAGTTTCTATAAAGTCCCTGTGGGGGGCGGTAAAATATATATCAGTTTCCTTCACTTTTTCATTTAAAACAGCTCCCATGCTTAATAACTTTTCTTTGATATCTTTAACCTTAGACTCCTCCACCTTAACTTTTACTTCAACTTCTTCTTTTTTAGCCATATTTAATAATGAAGCGTAAAAATATTCCCCTTTAATAGTATTAATAATTCCTGTTTCAATTGTAGCATTCTGAGCATTTCTTTGCACTATTTCCTTGAACTTGGAAAATCTGAGAGGATTACCCCCCTGATCCCCGAGAAAGTGCACGTAATACCAGTGCCAAATCCTGCTTAAAGTTCCGGATTCTTCGGGATCTTCAAAATCAACAATTATCAACTGCCTGGATATATTCAGCAGTTTCGCTATAATCCCTGCCTGCTCATCGGCGGGAACATGATGTAATGTATTTTTAAATACAACCAGATCAAATTTTTCCTTGAGGGGTAGCTCAAGTACATTATGATTGGTAAATAGTATATTCGAGGCCCTTCGCTTAGCAGACATCATCAAGACCGTTTTCCATGATATGTCGTTTGCAATGCAAGTTTTTGGATTATATATTTTTTCCAGTTGGAAGATAAAATCATCATCTCCGCAAGAAACATCTAATATGCTTTCTGGCGATCCCGAAATAATAGACAATATCTTACGCCTTATCTTTCTTGAGGCAAGCCTTCCTATTTTCTTTACAAAAAACCGATGTAAATAATATGGGATAAAAAACTTCTTAACGATCTCTATCTCTTCACAGGGAACACTAAATGTTTTTTTATTGATTATTTCACTAGCTACCTCTAATACCTTGGTATTCTGGTAAGCCATGACTTTAGGTATTTTGCTGGTATATATAGTCTTTATATTTTTTGGCTGAGGATTTATATTACCTCTGACCTGAGCAATAAAGGTTATACCCTTATGAGAGATCGTCTTATCACCACACTTAAAGATATTATTAATTAATAAAATAGGCTGAAGTTCATCAACAGCTAACCCAGTTTCATTTAATACAATTCTATTTATGCTGTCTTCAATATTCTCGCCTTTTTCTATATATCCTCCGACCAACTCCCACCCTATATATTTATTCAAATCCCTGATCAAAAGAAATTCCTTATCCTCATTATAAATACATACAATAGCAAATTTGTAATCTTCCCTGCAAAGCCTAAAAAAATCAAGATTAACTTGTTCTTTGTGAGTTATCTCGGGCAACTTATAAACTGTTTTGTATACGTTTAATATATCTTTGTTGTTTTTCATAATGTTTAAAATAAAACGGGGTAGGAGGAACACGCCCCCTACCCCTTTAGTAGATCAACGACTTTTCCTGCCGTTATTTCCGGACCGTCGCAAGAATTGTCTATTTCTATCACGGAATGTTCTCTGTATTTGGACAGAAATAAACTCTCCACTCCTGATTTCCTTTCCTGGATATCATTATAACTCATCCCCCTGTCGCGCAAGCGCTGCAGTCGGATTTCGTCATCACAAACCACAAGGAAAGTATAATCGGGCTGGATAAGTATCTCGGTAAATGGTTCCGAAATGCCATCCATGCCCACGCCGATCGCCTGATGGTAACAAAGTGTTGTTAAAAAATACCTGTCACATACCACACTTTTTTGTTTTAGGATTTCCGAAATTTCACTTGAGGCCTGTGCAACCGCAGCAAGATAAAAAAGAAATCTTGCCTGCAGACAAACTTTCACATCTATAGCGTCGCGGATGGAATCGAACGGAGCAGCCGGAGTTTTGTAAAACTCGGCGCCCAGCGATTTCGCAACCAGTTCGGCTATGGTAGTCTTGCCGCTACCGCTTAGGCCCTCAAAAACCAGAAAGAAATTACCATCCTTTATCTTCATTCTTTTACCTCCAATCTTTCTATCTTTACTTTGAAATTCCTGTCTCTCACGGAATATTCTCTCTCCTCTCCAGGCATAGCTCCCATGATAGCTTTTGCCAACGGACTGGCATACGATATAATACCGTTATTGGGATCAATCATTTCCGGATCAACTATTTGATAACGCTTTTCGGTCTTCTCACCATTAACGGTGATATAGACTATAGATCCTATTCCAACAGCATTCTCAGTACCACCTTCGCTTTTCTCATCGATAATTACAGCGTTATTGAATTTTCTGCGGAGTTCGAATATGGTTCTGCGAAGTCCCCTTTCTTCCATTTCCAGTTGGTCGAAAGCTGGATTATCATGCCAGTCATCGCCCTGTTTGGCCGCATCCTGTTTCTGCAAGAGAAGCTCTGAAAGTTTCTTTTCTTCATCTTTAATGCGTACCTCTAATGCGTGATAGCCTACCTCGGTAACCCTATATTTTTCCATCAAAACTCATCTCCTTTTCCATAATTTAATGTGCTGTTAATGCCTTATACTAACATAATAAATTAAAATGGCAAGCAAAAAGGCAGACTGATTCCGACCGCCCGTGTCATGATGCTTGAAAATAAGGACCTAACCCCCTTTTTTATATTTCGCCCTTACTTCTTTGGCCGTACGTCTATAGTTTTTGCTATAATCTTTGAATATTTGTAAATTACTTATTTTCCGCTTTATTTTACTAATCTGGATTTCATGCTTCCAAAGAATCCTCTCAGCATATTTTTCATCTTTAATTAAAAATATATAAGGAAGATTATCGTTTGCATCAACAACCCTGATTATCATTGCTGTTTTTCCACCTTTAACAACCTTATCAATAAACTTATGCCAACGCTCATCGGTATCTCCACTACTATCTTCACAAGTACACAAAGAAACCAGCTTAGCTACTTTAGAACCAAACTTATCTCGTATCTCTTCTATAGTGCAATTCGTGTCTTCAATTAAATCATGAAGTATACCGGCTGCCACCACCTCGCCTGGCTGACCATAATCCCTCAACTTGAATCCCACCCTAATGCTATGTAAGAGGGCCGGCTTCTTATTGGAACGCTTATCCTTAAAACATTCAGCGGCCATTATTATGGCTTTTTCTATTAATAGATCGTCTTTGAGTGGCTTTATATTCATTGTAATAGTTTATCTAATTTAACGCAGACCGTCTATGTTGTCGGACATAAAAAAACGGCCTAGGGTAATTATTCCGGGCCGATTATTAAAAACAGAAATTAATTGGAATCAGCTTTCTGGATTCCAACAGAAAACCGCCCGAGCGGGCGGTTTTCTTTTAGAGTCCAATCACATCTTTATCTCGATATCCACTCCGGCCGGCAAAGTAAGGTTCATCAGGGCGTCGATAATCCTCGGATTGGGATTCATTATGTCAATCAGCCTCTTGTGGGTCCTCATTTCGTACTGCTCTCTGGCGTCCTTATGAACGAAAGTGGATCGATTAACCGTATATTTTCTGGTTTCAGTAGGCAAAGGAACGGGGCCTGAAACTTCAGCCCCGTAACGCAAAGCGGTCTCAACGATCTGTCGAGCGCTGTTGTCGATCACTTTGTGATCATAAGCCCTAAGCTTAATCCTGAGCTTAGACTTAGTTCCCTCTGCCATTGCACCTTTTTTCTTCTGCGGCATCTTTGCCAGCTATATGCCTTACTTAATGATCTTAGTTACTACTCCCGCTCCGACGGTCTTTCCTCCCTCTCTGATAGCGAACCTTTGCTGTTCCTCCATGGCAACTGGAGCGAGTAATTTAACCTGGAAATTGACTGTATCTCCCGGCATAACCATCTCAGTTCCCTCGGGTAATGTAACGTCACCAGTGACGTCGGTAGTTCTAATATAGAACTGGGGCTTGTACCCGGTGAAAAACGGAGTGTGGCGTCCTCCTTCTTCTTTGGTCAGAATGTAAACCTCGGCGTCAAAATCCGTGTGAGGAGTAATTGAGCCGGGCTTGGCCAATACCTGGCCTCTTTCCACGTCTTCTTTCTTTAATCCTCGAAGCAGAATTCCCACGTTGTCGCCGGCTACACCCTCGTCAAGCAGCTTATTGAACATCTCGACGCTGACAGCTGTGGTCTTCTGGGTCGGCTTAATTCCTATTAATTCAACTTCGTCGTTGGGGTGGACTGATCCTCTTTCAATCCTTCCCGTAGCAACAGTTCCTCTTCCTTCAATGGTGAATACGTCTTCTACCGCCATCAGGAAAGGCTTGTCAGTCTCTCTGACGGGCTCGGGTATGTATTCATCCATGGCCTGAACCAAATCCAAAATTGGCTTGGCGGCTTCTTCGTCTGCTGATTTACATTCCAAAGCCTTTATAGCGGAACCTCTGATGACCGGAACTTCGTCTCCGGGGAATTTGTATTTCTTTAGAAGCTCTCTTACCTCTGATTCCACTAAATCAATAATTTCCGGGTCGTCGACAGCATCGCATTTGTTTAAAAATACGACTATCGAAGGCAACCCTACCTGGTAGGCCAAAAGGATGTGCTCCCTGGTCTGAGGCATGGGGCCGTCCGGAGCGGAAACTACCAATACTCCTCCGTCCATCTGGGCGGCACCGGTAATCATGTTCTTAATGTAGTCGGCGTGTCCCGGACAGTCGATGTGGGCGTAGTGCCTCTTCTCGGATTCGTACTCCAAGTGAGAAACGGATATCGTCAGCCCTCTGGCTTTTTCCTCGGGAGCCGAGTCAATCTGATCTACGTTCTTCTCTGAAACTTTGTATCCTTTCAGGTTTAACACGTGAAGGATAGCGGCGGTCAGAGTGGTCTTACCATGGTCGACGTGGCCGATGGTACCGACGTTAACGTGGGGTTTCCCCCTGACAAATTTTTCTTTTTCTGCCATGTTTTTTTTACTATTAATTATTAATTAGACTAATTGTTATTTTATTAAATTAAAAAAGTAAGTCAATCTTTTTTAATCATTTCAATGTTAATTTAGCAGGAATCAAGTAAAACGTCAAGCTACAGCGGCAAATCTTCTACCTTCAGCTCCTCATCTTTAAGCTCTTCGGGGACTACTTTCTTGTTTTTCTCCCCAGAATCATTCCCGCTCAAGCCTAATTTCCTCTTGTATTCCTCAAAACCGGTGACTACCATAACCGGCTCTCCGTTCTCCACAATAATGAATTTCCCTCCGTCCGCTTCAACTATTTTTTTAATCTCGTTCAGGTCCATAATTATCTTCTTTTTCCTTCTACAATCTCCTGGGCCACATTGGCGGGAACCTCTTCGTAATTGTCGAATTCCATGACGAAAGTTCCTCTTCCTTCAGTCATCGACCTTAACGACGTGGCATAACCGAACATCTCAGACAAAGGAACCTTGGCGTCTATTACCTTCATATTAAGCCTGTCTGAAGTTTCTTCTATTTTCCCTCTTCTGGCCGAAAGGTCTCCGATGGTGTCGCCAAAAAATTCTTCGGGAATAACAACTTCCAGTTTCATAATCGGCTCCAAGAGCACGGGCTTGGCTCTCTTTGAGGCCTCGTGAAAAGCCTGGGAGCCGGCTATTTTGAAAGCAATCTCCGAAGAATCTACTTCGTGATAAGAACCATCATAGAGAGCGGCCTGCATGTCTATCATGGGATATCCGGCAACGACTCCCCTGTCCATGGCTTCTTTAACTCCCTTTTCAACTGCAGGAATATATTCTTGAGGAATCACTCCTCCCTTGATTTCATTCAAAAATTCAAAGCCCTGTCCTCTTTCCTTGGGAGCGACTCTTAAATAAACATGTCCGTACTGTCCTCTTCCTCCGGACTGCTTAACGTATTTGCTTTCAGCTTCGGCTTCCTGCTTAATGGTTTCCTTGTAAGCGACCTGAGGCCTGCCGACATTGGCTTCCACCTTGAATTCCCTCTTCATTCTGTCGACTAAAATATCCAAATGCAGCTCTCCCATGCCCGCTATCAAGGTTTCTCCGGTATCGGGATCGCTCTGTACCCTGAAGGTCGGATCTTCGTCAGCCAGCCTCCTTAAGGCTATTCCCATCTTTTCCTGGTCGGCTTTGGTCTTCGGTTCGATTCTGATTGAAATAACGGGCTCGGGGAAGGTAATTTGCTCGAGCACAATAGGATGGCTTTCATCGCAAAGAGTGTGCCCTGTGCTGGTGTTTTTTAATCCCACGGTTGCAGCTATATCGCCGGCGAAAAGCTCTTCTACTTCTTCTCTTTCGGCAGAGTGCATTCTTAAAATCCGGCCGATTCTTTCTTTTTCTCCGGTAGTAGTGTTTAAAACGTAAGAGCCTTTTTTAAGGGTTCCGGAATATATTCTAAAGAAAGTCAAAGTTCCCACGTAAGGATCAGTGGCCACTTTAAACGCCAAAGCGGCGAAAGGAGCATTATCATCAGCCTCTCTGGTTATGGTTTCCTCTGTTTTGGGGTCAATCCCTTCCACCGGCGGAACTTCGGTGGGACCGGGAAGATAATCGACTACGCCGTCAAGCATAGCCTGAACTCCTTTATTCTTAAGGGCCGATCCGCAGAAAACAGGCACCAATTTATATTCCAAAACTGCTTTCCTTAGCGCTTTTTTCAATTCCTCAACGGAAATCTCGTTACCGGCCAAATATTCATTTAAAAGAGTTTCGTCTTCGGCAGCTATTCTCTCGACCATCTTTTCCCTCCATTTTTTGGCTTCTTCCAGCATGTTTTCTGGAATTTCCTTTTCTTCTATGACTTGGCCGAAATCCCCTCCGTAGTATATGGCCTTCATCTTAAGAAGGTCCACGGTTCCCTCAAGTTTGTCTTCAAGGCCGATGGGTAAATGCATAGCTATGGCATTTGGGGTGAGCTTGTGTAAAATACTCTCCAAGCTCTTTTCGAAATTTGCTCCCATTCTGTCTAATTTATTAATAAAGCAGATTCTGGAAACCTTGTACTTGTCAGCCTGCCTCCAAACGGTTTCAGACTGGGGCTCGACTCCCGCAACTCCGTCAAAAACGACCACTGCTCCGTCCAGCACCCTTAAAGATCTCTGGACCTCGGCGGTAAAATCGATGTGTCCGGGGGTATCGATAATATTGATTCTGTATTCGTTTTCTTTTGTTTTTTCCTTTCCGATAGGAGTCCAAAAACAAGTGGTGGCTGCGGAAGTGACGGTAATTCCCCTTTCTCTTTCTTGTTCCATCCAGTCCATAATTGCAGCTCCTTCGTGGACTTCCCCTATTTTATGTGAAATTCCGGTGTAAAATAAAACACGCTCCGAAACGGTTGTTTTTCCTGCGTCGATATGGGCAATAATCCCAATATCCCTTACTCTTTCTATAGGATAAGCTCTAGGCATAGTGTTTTTTTACCACGAGAAATGGGCGAAGGCTCTGTTGGCTTCGGCCATTTTATGAGTATTTTCTTTTTTTCTAACGGCAGCGCCTTCGTTTTTTGCTGAAGCCATAAGCTCGTCAGCCAGTTTTTGCGCCATAGCCCTTCCCTTTCCCGATCTGGCAGCTTCGATTATCCAGCGGAAAGCCAAAGCCTGTTTCCGGTCCCCCCTCACTTCCCTGGGAACCTGGTATGTAGCTCCTCCGACTCTCTTGGGCTTTATTTCCAAAAGAGGAGAAGCGTTCCTTATAGCCAGCTCAAAAACCTCCAAAGGCTCTTTCTTGGTTTTTTCCTTTATAATCTCAAAGGCGTCGTAGACTATTTTCCTGGCCGTAGACTTCTTCCCTCTTTCCATCACGTTGTTGATGAATTTGGCAACCCTGACGCTCTGGTATATCGGGTCTGGGGCCGGAATTCTTTTTTCAGCTTTTTTACCTCTTGCCATAATTATTATTTAGCGGATTTCTTAGTTCCGTATTTTGATCTTTCCTGCTTCCTGCCTTCGACTCCAGCAGAGTCTAAAACTCCCCTGACTACGTGGTATCTGACTCCGGGAAGGTCTTTAACCCTGCCCCCCCTTATAACCACCACCGAGTGCTCCTGGAGATTATGCCCTTCGCCGGGAATGTAGGCTGTAACCTCCATGCCGTTAGTCAGCCTCACCCTGGCCACTTTTCTCAAGGCGGAGTTAGGCTTTTTGGGAGTAGTCGTAAAAACCTTCAAGCAGACTCCCCTCCTAAAAGGAGAGGTGTATTCAACGGGCCTGTTCTTTAAAACGTTAAAACCGAAAGTCAGGGCGGGTGAAGCGTCCTTCTTCTGGGTTTTCTTTCTTCCTTTTTTCACCAGTTGATTAATTGTCGGCATGTTTAAAAATTGAAGATAAAATAAAAAATGATTTCTCTTTGCAATCCGTTAAATCGAGGCTTCCCTCTCTTAATTCAGATTGTCATTTTATCATTCGATTGTAAGTTTAGCAAATTAGCCCAAACTGTCAATACTAGAAAAGAAAATTCTGCCCGGTGACAAGAGTAAAAAGCAAAGAGGCGCCTCGGAATATCCAGTTCAACCCAAGAAATATGAAAAATACAAGAATAAAAAGACTGTATTGCCGTAGAAACATTTTGAGCTTGTCGAACTGCGAAGGGAGAAGGGAAAATAAAATATGGGAGCCGTCGAGGGGAGGGATGGGAATTAAATTGAATATCCCCCAGGCGAAATTGTAAATAACGATAATCCCGAAAAGAAGCAATACCGGTTCTGGAAGGACGATAAAGCGAATCGCCAGGCCGAAAAGTACGGCTACCAAAAAATTCATAGCCGGTCCGGCCAGGGAAACCTTCAGCGCCCCCCACCTCTGATCCCTGAAATTAAAAGGATTAATAGGTACGGGCTTGGCCCAGCCGATTATAGGCCCCTGTCCGGCGGTAAGAAGAAGAAGAAGCGCGGGAAGAATAATCGTTCCGAAAGGATCAATATGTTTTATGGGATTCAAACTAAGCCTGCCGGCGTACTTGGCTGTCGGATCTCCCAACTGCAAAGCAACGCTTCCGTGGGCTATTTCGTGAAGCATTATGGAAAAAAATAAAACTATTAGCGAAAGTATTGCCAGCATACTGGTTCTATGATAACATGTCATCGTATGGCTAGACAATGCGCAATATGCGGAAAAACAGGCATGATGGTCAACAACCGCGTGAAACTTCGCGGTAAGTTCAATCCGACCATCAAAAGAAAACAGCAGCCCAATCTCCAATGGGTAAAATTGGATTCGGGCAAAAGGGTAAAAGCCTGCGCCAAATGTATTAAGGCGAGGAAAACCCAGTAGCGCCGGGGCGTCGTATACTGGTTATTATGCAGGGCTGGGGGTCCTGTGAACTGGGTTCGATTCCCAGCGCCCCGAAAGTATTCAAAAAGCCGACCCTATGGTCGGTTTTTTGATTCCCCGCCCCCTTCTAGAGAATTCTTCCGGAAAATTATATAAGTGGGTACCCTCACTGCAACGCTCCGAACGTATCGGCGGCGCGGCAAAATATCGGGCTCCCGTGAAGAACGTTTGTCCCAGAATCTGCTAGAAAAGAACTAGCGGGGTTATTTTATTATAACAAAAATTGAGTCAAGTAAAAAGGGACAACCTAAGTTGTCCCTTTGTCTTCTTTATGCTCTTGAGCGCTTTTATTTAGACTGCATTCGCAACAGTAAACAGGCGTATAAAAATCGCAACTGCTGGCTTCTTTCTTATAAAAATCATTCAAGTCTCCTTCCCACATCCTAGCTTCCCTGGCTCTTCTGTTAACGTCGCAAACCGGGAAATGACAGCAACGAAGACAATGCTCTTCCATCTTTCCCTCCTTAAAATCTTGCGACTTTACCTTACTCTAGAATTCCGTCTAAATTAACGTCGTACAAAATGTGCTCCTGAACAAGCTTATATTTCATCAGCTCTTCCGGCTTGAACCACAAGTTTATTTCATCTTCGGCTTCTTTAACAGAACCCGAGGCGTGAACGAGGTTCCTGATCGACCGGTCGCTGGCGTCGGAAATCTGATACGAATCCAAAACGTAATCTCCCCTGATCGTTCCAACGTCCGAAGTCAAAGGTTCGGTGCCCCCGGTAATCTTTCTGACTATTTTTACGGCATTAGCTCCCTTCCAAACCATGGCTATCACCGGACTGGAAGACATATATTTCTTCAGCTTCTCCAGGGTCATGCCCGACATTTCCATGGGATCTTCTGTTGGGGGATTTTCCCCTTTTTCCTTATAGGCCTGGATGGTTTTTTCTCCGTTCTTCATTCTCCACTCCGGGTCCAAGGTATAATGCTTTTCCACGAAATCCGAGGTGGGAACAAGCATCTTTAATCCGATCAGCTTTAATCCTATCCTTTCGTACCTTTGGACTATTTCCCCTATCAAGGATCTTTGAATGCCGTCCGGCTTAATAAGAACCAGTGTTTTTTCTATTTTTGATTCGTCCATAAAATTTAATTGATATTAATACAATCACTTTATATCCCATTTCTGGAAAATTAGCAACTGCCGAAATTCCGTATTGACATCCGCTCCCCGGCGATGATAGCTTGATTTAGACAGCACATTAATAATCGAGGAGGAAAAAATGAAAATATTCCTAATATCGCCGGTAAGAAACGTTTCCTCAAAAGAAAGGGAGGAAATCAGGGCCTATGTCGCCCGCCTTGAAGGCCGGGGCCACAAGGTCCACTGGCCCGAAAGGGACACCGACCAGCAGGACAAAATAGGACTCCGGATTATAACTGACAACAAGAACGCCCTTGCTGCAGCCGACGAAATCCACATATGGTGGCAATGGGAAGAAAAGAAATGGTGGCAGAAGCTCTTCTGGTGGATAAAAGAGAAAAAGTCCACGGGGTCGCTTTTCGACTTCGGAATGGCTTTTGCACTCGGGAAAAGAATACTGCTGGCCAATTACCAATCGGTGAACGCCACCCCCCAAAAAAGCTTTAACAACGTACTGCTGAAGCTGCATAAAAAAGCTTAGTCTTGCGAACGAAGGTATTGAAAGGAGGAGAAAATGAAAGGGTACGATCCCGTTAAAAGAGCGCTGAAGCTGAGAGAAACGATGATTACTCCGGACGGAAAGGTCCTCTTGGCCGGATTCGCGGGAACCGAACAGGCCAAAGACATGACCGCCCATACCAGAATTGCCGACGATTTTTTCCGGGCCAAGGTCTACACTAAAGCCGGGGAAAGAACTATTAACCCCTTCAAAAGAGAGCCGGCCTCGATAGCCGCTCAAAAACTGACCTTTTCCGATGCACAGAAAAACATATTGGTTAAAAGAAAAGAGTGCAATGCCGCTTTCCTGGGCCAGATAAACGGCTGCAACCTCAATTGCTGGCAATGCTACGTGGATAAGGCCAATAAGTCCGGCAATCCCAAATACGGCAGATATTTTTCTGCCGAGGAATATCTGATAAATTTCCTGGTCTGGTCGAAAAGAACCCAAAACTCCCAGAATCCCGAAGAAAAGCTGAACGTACTGAGAATTTCCGGCGGAGAAGTTTTTATCGTCCCGGAATTCATTTTCCAGATGATAGAAGCCGTGGAAAAATTCGGCCTGCAGGACTACATTTACATCTGGGTCGATTGCAACTTAGCCACCGGCGACTTCTACTGGAAATTCCTCACTGAAGAGCAAAGAAAGAAGATAAGCGGATACAAGAACATCGGCTTCTGCGTCTGCTATAAGGGAATGGACGAGGACAACCTTTTCGAGATAACCGGCGCCAACCCCAACTATTTCATGTCGCAATTCATACTGCACCGCGGCCTGATTTACGAAGGACTGGACGTATATTCCTACTTCTATCCCCTGACGGCCGATACCAACGGACTATACGAAAGGCTGGCAGGCTTCATGGAACTCCTCGTTGATAACGTCGACTCTTACGCCCCGCTGCGGCTGGCAATGCCGGAAACCAAGGTTTACGGACCCACCCAAAAGAACCTCACTCCCGGCAGACGAAAAGCCCTGGAAAACCAATGGGAGGCGATGCGACTCTGGCAGGAAGAGCTTCTCGGCCAGTATTCGCTTAAAGAGCTCTCGATGCTCCCGCACGAATTCCCGGCAAGGACGCTGATATGAACATAAGCAGGCTGAAAAAAGCATTAGCTAAATCCTGGTCGAGAGAAACGAGCGCCGACCCCGATAAATGGAGCGGCAAAAACCCGGCCTGGGGCCAGTGCGCAGTTACCGCCCTGGTGGTTCAGGACTATTTCGGCGGCGAACTGCTTAGAACGGCAGTGGAAACAAACGGAGAAAAAATATCCCACTACTGGAACAAACTGCCTAACGGCAAGGAGGCTGACCTTACAAGAGGCCAGTTTGCCGAAGAAACAACGGTTCCCGAGGGAGAACCGCGAACAAGAGAATACGTATTGTCTTATCCTGCAACGGCAAGAAGATACGAAATTCTCAAAAAGACGGTAAGAGAAAAAATTTAACAATAAAGCGGTGATTCGTCACCGCTTTTTTCTTATTCTAACACGCGGATTGCCGCACCATCAGCAATCAATTTTATATCCCCGAGCAAGTCGGTTCTCATAATTATTGTTTCCCTGAGAGCATCAAGGGTTGCTTCGTGGGGATGCCCGTAAGGATTGTCTTTGCCGCAAGAAATAACGGCCATATCCGGAGAGACCGAATCAATGAACTCCTCACCAGAAGAAGTCTTGCTTCCGTGATGGGCCACCTTCAAAACACTAGAATCTAATTCAACGCCCTCTTTCAGCAGCGCCCTTTCGGCTGACTGGTAAATATCTCCTGTAAACAAAAAACTTGTTTCTCCGAAAACCAGTCTGGAGACCACCGAAGTGTTATTGGTATTGCTCGCCTCACCGCCCTCCAGACTCTCAAGAGGATAAAGAATGACGAGTGAGGCTAAGCCTCCCTTAATTTGCCGGCCGGACTGAGCAATGTGAATATCAGCTTTTTCTTCTTTAATCAGCTTCTGCCATTCTTCGTTTTCAGCGGTATCGGTCAAAACCCCCGTCCACAAAATACTTTTAACTTTATATCTCTTTAAAACTTCCAGCAGGCCTGCGATGTGGTCGTGGTCGGGATGAGTCAAAATCACCAAATCAATCGTCCTGTCCCAAAAAGGCATTTCCCCTCCAAGCTTTTTTAAAATATCCGAACTGGGACCTCCGTCAATTAGAATCTGATGCCTTTGCGGTGTTTCTATGAATACGGTGTGAACACAATACATCATTTTCCTTAACCACCTGGTTTCCTAAGACATCTTGAACCGCTAACGAATCGGGTGCATCAATAGGTACTTTCATTCTTACTTCTGCCATTTCTTCCTCTTTATAAAAGGTAATTTTGTCCACCAATAAGTGAATTATATCAGATTTTTCCTCGTAAGTAGCATTCTGTATTTGTGCCTGTAATTCATCATATAGTTTCCTGAAATGGTCTGCATTCGCTTTAACTTCGTCTTTTCTGAGTATTTTTTGATTCAAAAGGGTGATTTCATTCCTTAGTCTTTCCTCCTCTCTCTTGCATTCGTCTATTTTCTTTTGGTAAACGGCGTAATCCATTGTATCGCTGGTTTCATAGACCTGGTCTATCTTTTTCTTTTTTCTTGCAACAACTTTTAACCTGTTTTCTGACTCGCCTATCTTTTCCTTTGTATCTTCAATCGGAATCTTAACGTCGTAGTCTTTCAACTTATCAATCATATACTCTGGCCTTTCCAGCAACTTTTTAATCGTGTCCCATATTGAATACAACCTCGCCTCACCGACACCGCCACAAAGATGACATCTACTATTTTTTACGGTTCTTTCTTCTTTCCATTTGGGTTCACGACTCCCGTGGTAAAAACGAAACATATTCTGGGTCTCCTTTCTGGGCGGCCTGTTTCCGGCAAATAGTTTGAAACCGCACTTCCCGCAGTACAAAAGCTTATTGAACAAATAAACATTTTTTAAGTTTCTGTCTGCCATTTCACGGTTTTTCAATAATTGTTCCCGGGCAAGCTTAAATTGTGTCTTACTAATGATATTTTTCGTTTTAAACGACACCCACTCGGTTTTGTCTCTTTGCAATCCCACATCTAACAAAACCGACAATCTTTTTTTGCCGTTTTTGTATCTATAGAATTCGTCCGTGCCAGTATAAATAGGATTGCATAGTATTCTGGCAATCGATGACTTGTGCCAATACCCCTTATTTTCTATTTTCCTTCGTTTCTTTAACGCATAACAGGGTATATTCATTTCATTAGCTCGTTTGTGAATAGCGCTTAATGGGATTTTTTCATCAACCAGCCATTTAAAGAGTGTCCTTACCCATTTTGCTTCTGGCTTATAAATAACCAATTTTTTCTTTTCTTTGTCCAATCGGAAACCGTAGGGCGGGCTCCCCCATACCCATTTCCCGTCTTTGGCGGCACGCTTTCTGCCACCCTGCATTCGTTCAACAATAATATCTCTTTCAAACTCCGCGAATGTAGCCAGCTGGTTAAAAAACGCCCTGCCCGCCGAAGTAGAGGTGTCTAATGCTTGGGTGACGGAACAAAAACTAACACCCATATCTTTCAAATCATATACTGCATTTACCAATATTCGGAGGTTTCTTGCCATTCTGTCCGTTTTATGGACCAACACGGTATCAAACTTTTTTTCTTTCGCATCTTCAAAAAGTTTTTTTAGTGCTGGCCTTTCTTCTACCGGTAAAGTACCCGAAAAGCCCTCGTCTTTATAGACCCATTCTTGATTCCATACGAACCCCTGCGACTTACAGTAAGCTTTTGCGCTCTCTTCTTGGACAATAAGACCGTAGCGGTCTTCTTTTGCTTTTGTCTTGTCTTCAATACTTTCTCTAAGATATATCGCCGCTCTAATTTCTTTTTCATTTTTGTTTTCCATAGACATAAGATTTAGTTTTTATTGTTAATAATTTTTTGATACTTCTTTGAAGTAAAGACGGTAAGTTTCCCTTTCTGGTAGACGATTACGATTTTGTCCCCGCATTTGAACCCGTGCTTTTCAAGAAAAGACTTGTTTGCGATTCTAATGTAGGGTACAAAATCAGTCGACCCCGGTTTATAACTAATCGTTTGAAACCTTACCGTCTTCTTCATCAAAATAAGACTTACCATCTTTTGCCATATCGCGGATACCCAAGATGTTAACAGCCCTATAATTCTTTACCTTTTGAGGGCATAATATCCCGTTCAAGTTCAGCAAAAACACTCATCAGATTAAGACTTGCTCTGCCAAATGGAGTGGAAGTATCAACTGATTCGGTAATAGATAGAAAATCAATCTTCAATTTTTTCAATTCGTTCATTATATTTTTGAATACCCAGACATTTCTTGCCATTCTATCTATCCTATAAACCACAACAGCATCAAATCTTCCTTCCCTCGCGTCCTCAAGAAGTTTTTTTAAAGCAGGTCGTTCGTTTATTGATGAAACGCCCGAATAACCGATATCTTCGTAAACATGATGGCGGCCATCAACGATATACCCTTGTGTTATGCAAAACTGCCTTAAGTCGTCTCTCTGATTGTCTGGATAGTAATGTCTTGTGTCATAATATCTTGCGTCTTCCAAAATCTCGTCAGAAGAAACCCGAATGTATAATGCTACCCGTTTTTGTTTTTTGTTGGTTGATTTCATAATTTTGTTAGTTAATTTAGTTAATAATTTTAATGGTGTGAACTTTATAGTTTTATAATCCCCATAGGGAAATATAAAGCTATAAAATTCGGTATCACACCCGCCACCCTTTAAAGATGGCGGGCGGATACTGATGGCTTAATCTTCCTTATCATCAAAGTCAGGGTCGTCGTCTGGCGGACCATAAACTTCCACCCTACCATTCTTGCCAGTCTTATCTGCTATAATGATTTTTTGGTCTCGTTTTAATTCGGCAATAATGGTGGCAACATAACTATCACCGGCAATGTCTTTTAACGCCTCTATCAACTCACCTCTTGTCATGTGTTTTTCGTTCAGGTTTGCCAGTATTTGTTCCTTGGCCAGAGTTTTCTTATCCTTTTCGGGTTCTCGTTCGCCAAGGCACCTTATGACCACCTTTTCTTTCCCTGCAACCTCAAACTCCAGCGGATTCATTTCCGGTTGTTCCCATAACTTTACCTGCCTTAGTATTGATTTATCTCCGCCTTGACGTTGGATGACTAAATGTGAGTTGAGCATTCCGAGTATTGCGGAAGCCCCTCTCAAACTTTGCGACCTGTCTCTCCAAGATATAGTGTCTTCATTCCCGCTTTCTTTTCTGTGATGGTGCAATACCAAAACAGATACGCCCATATCGGTTATTTTTTTCAATGGCTCAAAGACTCTCACCATATCCTTATTGACATTTTCATCCTGATCGTGAAGCTGAATAAGCGAATCAAAAATAATAAACCCGATATTTTCATCCTTGATTAACTCCATCAGTTTTTCCATTGTCCGCCTGTTTTCAAGTTTAATGCCTTTTCTTATCAAAAACTGAATGGAAGCGTTTTTATCGCTTGGACTTAATTTTCGCAATCGCTGGATAATCAAAACTTCGCCAGTATCTTCTTCCACAAATAAGACATTACACTGTTCGGTCTTGAACCGATCAAACACTGAATCTCCATTTGCAACTTGGATTGCGAAATACAATGCTAACCATGTTTTGTGATGTGCTGGCGGTGCGGATAGGACCGCAAGACCGCCTTTCGGGATAAGTTGTTCAATGGTCCATTGAGTTTTAGGCAATTCTCTTGAAAGCAAATCCGCTAATCTTACCAGAGTTAAATCAATTTCTTCGGCATCGGTAGCGTCGGCAACGGTATTCTTAACACTTTCTCTCGTCGCTTTTTCGACTGCTTCTTTCGTTGCCAAAGATTTAACGATTTGCATTAACTCGTCCTTGGCAAGCGGCGGGTCGTTCCTTTCATTCCAACTCTCCACAAGCGGAAGTGCCACGGTTTTCCACTCGTCCATCGGCAAGTGTCTGAATAATTTGCCGACAAGCGAAACAGCGTTGGTGTGTCTTTCGCCTTCTGGCACGCCTTCAAGAATCTTTTCCCAATCTTTCGGTGGTGTTTGTTTTTGACTGGTTTCTTGAATCAGCCAGGCCGGAATATCGGCTAATTGCGCTTTTTCGAAACCAACCAGCCACTCATAACGAATCCCTGACTTATGCTGAGATGGCGGGGCAATCACATAACCGCCATCAGCCTTGAAATCCATCTTGGGTTTAATCCTAATGACATTCTGGAGTTTCGTATTTCCGGGATGCTTGAAATAATAATGCCAACCGCCGCCGCCTGTTTTTACCGTCGGTGTTTCTGGAATATCGATCCCTGAAACATCAGCGTCTTTTTCAACGTCAAGAACGACTATTCCAGAAATCTCCCCCGTTACTATTGCGATACCAGTAGGATTCAGTTCAAAAAACCAATTTTCAACTTCCTCTTCTGTTGGTTTTCTTGTCTGATATTCCGACCAACTTTGCAATAAACAGGTCTTGTCTCTCACTGGGATTATTGAAAATCCCTGTTTGAGATATTTTAATGCTTGTACTAATAATTGATTCTGATTTTTTGTTTCCATGGTATTTAGTGTGAGGATTTTTGGGGCCAGTAAGCTTTAACACCCTGGTATTGCAAACCGGCCCCGAAATCCGTCTATTAGTTTTTTGGGAATTCTAGAAGTTTGTCCCATTGCTTAAACTCCTTGCTTCCCTTGGGGAAATTGACAGGTTCTGGCAGGACGATCTCCTGACCATCTTGCCCAAGTCCGATAACATACTTAGCAAATATTCTTGCTATTCTGTCTGCATCCTCTCGAGAATATTTGCTATTAGCTTTGACTCCGAAAACCAGTCCTTTTTTCCCGTCCTTAACAACTTCCTTTACACGCATATCTTTCAGTTGCTCTTGTAGGATTTCTACATCCTCTTTATCTTTCAACCACCCCTCAACCGTGCTTTTTGTTCCCCTTACTATCATTTCATCCTCATCAACAATCAATTCTTCTTTATCCATCCTTAACTCTGACGTATGAGATTCTATAAAATGAATCTTTTTACCACCTGCCGAGCCAACCAAATTTAAGAATTGCTCTAAGTCGTCCAGAATATGACCTGCAATTTCTATCCCTGCGCTACCTTTGTCACGCAAATCTTTAGCATACTCCCAATTAGGATTTTTCTTTAAAAAATCCTTTGCTTTTTTGATAAGAATACGCACTGTTCCTACTTCCCAAGACGAACAAAGACAATTTGCATGAACTTCAAGTCGGACTCCGTGACCGCCAATATATTGCGCCACGAGATGTAGAAAATCTCTTTCGGGACTCTGTTTATTTTCCCTAACTAACTTCGTCAAATCACAACCAGCATCCTTAAATAAAGCAAGAAGAGTACAACCGCTTAACACACTAAAAACGAGGGTTTTGGGGGATTCTTCGGATATAAATAAGAATTTTTTTAACATACATTTGTTTGTTATTAGTTTTTAATATCTCGACCTTTTAATTCTTGGCTCTCCCGATCGACTGCAGGAGATTGTTTTTCTGAAATCGATTTTTTAAAAATATAATCAAAAGTTTCATTCCAGGTTTTTTGTTCAACCTCTGGAGTGATGTCATTATTTCCGACCAATTTGATTTTTATTCTTTTCGACTTCATCACCCCCAGTATCGCAAAGTAGGAAAACGAAAACGGGGGTGCGAAAATTTGCACCCCACGATTTATCGCTAAGACTAAGGGAAATAAAAAAGCCCCGAAATCAATCGGGGCAAAAAAGTCTGCCTATTTTACTCTTTTCACTTTTCAGTAATGACTAGTTGAACACCGTTGTTCCGTTCTATGCGCATGGGGATACTTTTCCTCCTAAATTCTCTGTTGATGCCCTTGATAAGAGCATAAAACTGATTTTGTTTTTGCTTATTTCGCTGGAAAACCCCAGGTTCGCTTATGATGTTAATTCTTGTAGCCAATGTTTCGGGTGGAAATGGCCTGCCCTCCGCTTTAATCTTCCCATTTTTGATATGCTTTTTGAGTTCCCAAAGCTCTTTGAATAAAGATAACCTCGGTTTATCGCCTTTTTCGCCACGATGAAACCTAAACGTTTCGTCGCCATATCTGATAAACCCAGTAAGCGGTTTGAACCTCACTTTAGAATCTTGAATTGCTTGGATAGATGGCACGACATGATTATTTTCACCCTCAACATGCGTTTCTAGTTCCCGATTCTTAAAAGAAGAAAAAAGTTCTTCAATCGCCTTAATATTAAGTATTTTAAACTTATATAATGCTGGGACGAGCAAGTTCTTGTCTCTGTTATTATGTCTTACGATCATAACTTTTGGCTTTCCAATTATCTTAATAATGCCGTTCTGCCCGAGATAACTCCAGAACTTGTCATTATTCAACTCTGACTTATAAGAGGGTTTTTCTTTACTGGTATAGGTTTGCAAGATATAATTCTCACCCAACTCCTCCGCCAGAAACTCATCATTAAAATCCAGCATCTCTTTTAGATACCTTCGAATTT
>Ga0265297_10001031_pt1 | contig 69731 bp, 97 predicted proteins | sample Munlanlwell13791_FD_192502 | JGI IMG/M metagenome (GOLD analysis project Ga0265297, IMG submission 192502) | Leachate microbial communities from a municipal landfill in Southern Ontario, Canada - Leachate well 137-91 | ecosystem: Engineered > Solid waste > Landfill > Unclassified | place...
CCAGCAAATGTAGCTGCTCCAGTGCTAGGCGAAATGATATGATTCACTATATCATATGGAGCACTGCCACTAACTACAACTGCTCCAATTGTCGGATACTTTAGAACATTAACAAGCCTCGTCGGGGCAGCGCCAGCAATTGTTACTGTGCCTACCTCTGGAAGGCCGTCATTGAGCAGTCTCACAATCGTGTCTGGATAACCGAGAGTCAGGCTTCCAGTTGACGGATAGGCAACCTCGTTTCCAGCAATATAAGTAACCGATCCTTCTACAACGAGTGCTCCGGTCGTTGGATACTTGAAGTGATCTTCTTGAGTTGCCGTGTCTCCACAGCTTGTGACAAGTGCTGCAGATCCAGGATATCTCAGGTGATTCTGCAGTGGGAATGGAGCTGCCCCTGCAATTGCCAGAGATGCGGTTAGAGGAGCTTCTGACTGATAAGTGGACAATACTAACTTATCTATAGTTAGTGTATGCCCAACCGTCCCAGCAGAAGAATGAACGATACGGACACTAACGGTAGTCCCTGAGGCATAAATCGGAAGTCTAACGGTGTAATTCGACTCGCTTGTTAGAAGATCCGTAGTAGAATCTGTGAGGTTCTCCCAAGAAAGCGTTCCGCCATTCCACCGCTGGAACTTTACAATATCCCCAAAAGTTCCAGAATATCTGCCGTGGAAGTAGAGAGTATAGGTTGATCCTGAGGGAACTTCTGTAAAGCCAAAACGATAATCAAATCCTGGAGTTCCTGCAGTCTCGATAAGAACAAGTTCTTCGTCATTTTGTGTGTAGACATCCTGAAGCGAGCCACTATCAATAGCTCCAACAGTTGTCGTCAGAGTTTGCGGGTCCATCCACGTTCGAATGGATGGAGCTGTGCCAGCAATAACAAGTTCATCTATACCAGGATAGAATATCCTGCTAGTCGATGAGCCTGCCTCCGTTCCAGCAAACGATGCACTTCCAGTTAGCGGGAACTTCTTATAGTCATATCGAAGACTGGTATCTCCACCAGCAATAACAACTGCTGCCGTGGCTGGCCGAGCTTCTACTCTAGGTGCGATACCTGCAACAGTTAGAGCTGCAGATGCAGGAGTTATCGTGGTGTTTAGAGTTGGCGCGATACCGGCTAGAACTAGTTCTCCAGTATCATTATAGACCTCAATTGAGACAGTATTATCTGATCCTGTAATAACAACACTACACGTTCCTGGAGCCGCAGGCCAGTCAGGTTGAGAATCTGCTGTGCTGCCTGCAACTGCTAATGCTGCTGTTCCTGGTGCAGCGTAATGTGCTTGGTAAGCTGCTGGGGTCTGTCCAGATATGGCGAGACTTCCTACTGTTGGTGCTCTATATTCAGCTCCAAAATCGTTAGAGGTTTGCCCCGCAATTGCTACGCTCCCTGTTGCCATTGCAATGGTCAGGGCGAGTGTTGAAGCGACCCCCGCCAGCGTGAGATTGCCTGCACCAGGATCACACGTAACAGGTGAAGTTTCTGCATCCACCGTAGGGTTATCGTCAGTCTCTAGGGTTGCGGCGGGGTTGTTGGTAAGAGCATAAGCTCCTATATGCGCGGTTAGATCCTCAGTCAGAGGCCAATAGGCCACGAGATTAGCCGCAGCAATCGTCGTGGGATTCGCTCCGCCCGCAAGAGAAGTAACCTGTTCCGCAGAAAGGTTGGTATTCCAAATACACACATGAGCAAGATGACCCTCTAACCCTAGACCATTCTCTCCAAAGACACTCCCAAGATTGACTGAATCAATCACGTAACTCGTCGGCCACGCAAGATTCTCAGTATTCTCCGTACAGGCTGTTGCGCCAATATAGAATAGCCTGCTCGTGGCAGACGCACATACACCTGTCAGCAACACCCACGTTGTAGGAATACTAACGAGCGGAGATATGGACGTGCTATTCTTCGTTGTTTCGTCAAACCGATTGCTCCAATACCCCCAATCTCCCGTTTCGGCCATAGACGCGTAAAGAACGGCATTACTGGAACCGTAATGACTTTGGTCGTACAGGCCGCCAATGGTACTATTTGAGCCGTTAGCGACCTTTACCCAAGCGGCAAAGGTAAACGGATAGCCAGTAATAGGCTGTGTGCTACAAAACATCCGTTCTTCACCGGCAATCGTGAAAAGATAAGACATAGCTCTAACTCACTTGATAGCAATGCACGTAGGGATTCCACGGGGCGCTGCTTGGAGGAGCCACCATGACATATAAGTACCCCGTTGTGGAATCATAGGTTGCGCTGAGATATGCGGTCTGTGGAAGACCAGACGTTCTGCCAGAGAGCGGATATGTGCTACCAGCAGGAAACACCACATTGGTCTGAGTAGGTTGGATCTGGTCTTGGTCAACCGACCCCTGAGCGACTAAGGCAAGGTCGGCTGGATCGTAGATAAATACCGAGTGTTCTCCACCTTCGGAAAACTCATCGCTGTTTTCATACCCTATGGTTCCCGTACTCAACCACGCGAACATCAGAAACCCACTTTTCCCATCGGTTGCACTCGTAGGATTGGTGTCAATCCAGCACCCGCCTGCATTCAGAAAACACGATTGCTGGATATACCCAACCTCCCCTTGTGGTGCCCAGAGTGGACTATCTGCCCACGGATGGTCGGGGTCAATGTCGTAATTAGCATCTCGATGACACCGATCTGGTGTCGTATAGCCAACGGCGTTATAAGGATACCCAACAAGATTCGTGTACGGGATGGTCGTTTGATTCGGATACGTCTCGATGACGGGAGGGTCAATCGCACACAGCGCAGGACCAAAATGAGCGGGTCCGGTTGCAATGGCCGAACGAGGGCCACCGTATCCAACCCCGATGCGCTTTCCCCCACAATAGGCTGTCGCAAACCACGCAGGAATCGGCGTGCATCCACCCTGAGTTGCCTTGCAGCCGCGACCCGTAAACTTCCAGGTGCCTACGCCCGTGACCGTTTCCGCACCAACCGTGAAGTTGAGTGTGCTGTACCCAACAGCGGGATCGTCAGCATAGTCAGTATTGTAGAAGTTCCCCGCGTTCCAGTACATGCGGTCGTCTGTTTCGTCCCACCACAGTCCTGCCACGCCAACGGTTCCCATCCCCGAATAAGCCTTCCCGCCAGAAATGTCTCCCCAATAGTGATATTCGGTGGCGGTATTGAACGCGCTCGTTTTGAGCACGGGGCACACCACGTCATAGACCCCCACCATGCTGTTAGCCCCGGCAAAGAAATGGAGGGTGCTTCCATAGTAGCGATGGGTTAACCCTAGGCTGTATGGAGTCTCAGTTGCCCCACCGTTCACGGCAAAGGGCATCAGGAAACTCCCCACATAGGAGAAGTCGTCCCAGGTGAGGACAGTTTTTTCACTCCCCACTGCTGGCACCGCCCCACTCTGCACCCGCACTAAGCCACTAGCCATTGTAATACCACCTGTTAAGACGTTGCATATATAGTTCTCCCCTAGGCGGATATCCTCGGGAGGCCGGGGGGCAACAGCTTGCGCGTAAAAGGGTCGCTGGCACCACTCCAGATACTCACGGCAGCTCCCTTCACTGCTTTGACTTTTGCGGTGTAGAGGGTCTCCGGGGCAAATGGAGGCAACGAGAAGCTTACTTCATTAGAAGCATTTGGGGTGCCTTTGCCAAGATCAGCCTCAGCAAATGGTGAAACGGCTGTTCCAACGAAGTAGCCCACAACATACTTATCAATGCTGGCATGATCTGGGCTAACTGTAAATGTGATAGTCTTTGGATCCTGAACTGTTGCCATTATCGACCTCCACCACTTCCAATGATGACTTTTCCATCAGTCTGCACTTCTATCTCCCTGGCTTACCTGCCATCGCGCCTGTTGGCACAATAATTCTGACAGCTTTGTTTTCAATAGTTTTCTTCTTCTCGTCTGCCATAACTTCCTCCACGATTGCGTATTCGCCTTGGATTGAAAGGCGATAGTTAGGACTTACTAGTTCGTCTACTGCAATTTTCACTCCGGGCCAACAACGGGATTCGTTGTAGTCATGAATGACTACTAGACCACCTTTTTGGAGTCTAGGTAGAATAAACTCTAGAGCGTCCTTAGTAGACTGATATAGATCTAGATCTACAAATGCAAAGGCAATCTTGGAATCTTCTAGACCTTTGAAGGTTTCTGGGATTAGGCCCTTGTGGATTGATGCAAACTCATCTGGAACTGCCAATCTAACTTCCTGCTCCAACTTGCCACCATTGAAATCTGAGTGTCCAACGGTGCCGTCCTTAGGGCCAATTGGAGGTCTGCCATGAAAGGTGTCAAACAACCTAAGAGTTCTTGGCTGATTCTCTCTAAGTAGTCCTGCTAGCAGTTTGCTCGTGTAGCCTCGATAAACTCCACACTCCCAGAACTCCCCTGGAACTTCTAATCCTCGTGACGCAAGTTGGACTATTCTAACCACCTATGATCTCCACCGATTTTGTAACCGAATCGAAGTCGAGTGCTGCTTCACCATCGTCGGGCCATATAGCTGCTGGCATAAGGTGTCCTAGTTTCGTATCTAGGTCACACCAGATTTTGAATCCTGCTTGTTGGGCCTTCAGACAGAAGTAGATGTCTTCCATACGTTCATCTGATCTGAGCTGTCCATCTTCAAACCAAGGAGCTTTAAGAGTTTCGAATACATAGGATCTAACCAACATCGCCCCACAACCAGATGCTGCCACTTGGATCAACCCATGTTCACCTTTAATTTGTGGCCTATGTTTCCATCTACAGATTTGCTTGCCTTCAGCAGAATGTCCTACAACTATCTCTTCATATATGGTTGTATCAAATGGTGGACCCCTACGAAGATAGAGTGGAGTTACGATATCTTTGTTATGTGCTAAAAGCCTAGTCAGCAGATCTGGCTGAAACACATGGTCTGAGTCTAGAAACAATACCCACTTAGCATCTTTCCTATTTGCTATAGCTGCATTACGATTCTTGGTCGCACTATAGCCAATCTCCCAACGAATCGTGGTGCCTGCGGGTCGTTCTAGGCCCATCATAGCTGCCCCAAATTGAGGCCAGCCATTAGAGACAGAATGAATGATTGCGATAAGTCCTGGTTCGTTCATAATAAGTTGATGGGGCTAAGTTACCCTAGCCCCATCGAGTTAGGTTTACGTAAGGGTAAACACACCCGTAGCCGCGATCTGCAGAGTTAGCGTGTTGCCCTTTGCCAGATCGAACTCCGTCGAAGTTAGCGAAGCGAAGCACAGCAACTTTGCAGCCGCAGCCGAAGCTCCAGTTGCATAGATAACTGCAAACTTAATGTTATTGATTGCAGTTCCCGTCGCCGTCCACACCACATCGCCCACGTCGAAAGCGTGCTGCTTAGCCGAAGCCGCTAGACCAGTCGAGGTCCAACGCTCACTCGTGAACACCTTCCCACCAGGGAACGTTGCAGCGTAACCAGTCACACTGGCTACCTGCGAAGATAGATCGCCAAGATACACCGAAGTGTATGTGGCCGCATCCGAAGCACTCTGGAAAAGCGCCACATGGAAAGTCGTGGCCGAGAGATTAATCCCGCCAGTTCCAATGAAGTGCTTAGCCGAGTTATACAATTTCCAAGCCTGAGCTGCCATAGGTTAGTCTCCTATTTCATCTAAGTGCATCTCAATGTCTGCACTTGCCTTAATCGCATACGCGAGCAAGCCATCTCCATGAACATTGATGAGGAAATACTTGCCATTGAGTTTAATGAGCTGGAGGAAATCTTCGAGCTGCTTAATGTGCCAAGGGGAGACTCTGAACTCTTGCATTAGTTCTGGGTGTCCGGTTGGATGAGTTTGCAGGATAAATCGTCTGTCCTTTTCGTTCTCTATCTGCGGATAGGCATGGTTCTTACCGTCCATCCAGCAGGAGTCTACTCCGAACAGGTCGAATCTAAAATATCCTAAACTCCGAAGCAGCACCAAAGCCCTCATAATTACTGTCGTGCCGCCGCCAATTGGATAGAAGTTCGAGAGATAAAATTCATCGAGAATCTTCATGAATTCCGATTCTGGATCAGCCGCAGTATGGAACATCATGACGAATTCTCGACCCTCGACCGCATCCCACGTTGCAGGGTTACATTGAGATGAAATGTAATATCTACAAGTTGGAATGTAAGGATCAAGGAATCTCTTATTTGACTCCCTGGCGTCTAGCACCACTTGCGCGTTCGGCCTAAGGTTTCGTTCGATACACCACTGATACGCCCCATTTGTCGTCACGAGCATCGCCCCATTGAATACGAGGTCAACCAGCTCCTTTTCAGTTCGCTCCAAGGATGGTCCCCCGCCAACAAGGGCGATTCGCTCTGAACGTGGCGGAAATGGTCGTAAGTGTGGATATCCACGCCGTATGGATGATCGAATGTTTGCAAGCAACTCTTCGTCGCTTGTGTTGATTTTGCCGTGAAGTTCTAAGCCTTCAATAACAATATCTTCTGGTTTCTTCTGATGGGCTGAACATACGGCTGAATTAGCACTCATTACAGGAGCACTACAATAGAAACATTGCTTAAGTTCGCTCATAACGTTACCTTTGGTTCGACCATAAAAATTGCGGTAATGAAGAGGTCACGAGCCTCAGCGAGATTGCCGAGTTCCTTGAGGTTGTCTCTCCACCATGTAAAAGGCTGGACGGTTTTGTGAAGAGTCTTACCAATCCAGTTGCCAAACTCATCAGGAGCAGTGGCAATAGAGAGGAACACACCCTTTTTTGCAACTTCAAGCAGCCTATGCACGACAAGCATGGAGAACTCGGTTGGAATATGTTCTAGAACATCAGAACAAAACACCCAATCGAATCGCTTGCCATCATAACCGTTTTTATACCAGCTTTTTGCAAGATAGGCTAGAGGTTCTAGGCTATCCCACAAGCATGTAGCAACAAATGGAAACTTTTCAACTGCTTCAGGAACGATTCCATCTGCTGTTAGGTCACACATCGTAACACTAAATCCTGCCTCGGCCAGCTTTATAGCTCCCTTGCCACTCCCACATCCTGCGTCAAGAACTGAACCTTCTTTGGCAATTGAAGCAAATAACTCTACATATCTTTCTGCTGGAGCGCATATAGCATAATCCTCTACGCCCCACATTTCCGTATACGTATCTAGTTCGGCCTTCCTAACATCCATGCGTTACCCCCTTGTAAAGTACGTGACTCTTAATGTTCCGCTCGATGCCCCTTGTCTGATTGCTCTGAACTTTGCAATGTTCTCGTAGCCCTCGATTTCGATAGTTCCTGCGGGCTGCACGAGATGTCCTTCAGATGCAGTAGGATTCGTGCCGTCTAGCCGATACCGAACAGGCTGGCTTTCCACGGTGATGAATACTTCATCTGCGAACTTGTTTGTAGGTTGTAGTCCCGCAGCAGTTCCACTGCCTAGGGCTGTAGTTACTTTGATTTTAGATGCTGTACAACCAATGGCCGTATCTGCTACTGTGATAGCTTCATAGTCGTAGGCTGTGACAGGGCTATTCCGAATTATCGCCATTAGCTGTCTCCTTTGAACGTTTTACTTGTCGTATACCCAACTCTGGGTATTTGCATGATATTCATCCATTCGTCCCTAGAGATGTCTTCTGCGGTAGCTTTCATGGACTTCTCGTTGATTGCATCACGTTCATCACCTCTAGCCATGTCAGCAAGAAGTCGTCTATATCCATCTCGATAGGGATCATATTTCCTGAGGTGTTCCAGAAGGGATTCTCCCAGAGGCCAATAACTAGCCATGTATCTACCATCTCTTTCTTTGAACTTACAGTGATCACAAACGACCTCTGCAATTTTCATTGTAGGAACATTGAGTGTTAGTCCACATTTCGGACATGGCATTCGAGTTCCTGGACGAATAGACATTACATATTCATACCCATCACGATAGCGGATTAATCTGTCATCAATCTCGCTAACTTGGAAGGGGGGAATGGTTGCTCTTGCAATCCGCTGCTCGATCATCCACTCTCCCCTTGCCTTAGACCATCTAATACGTAGTCGTCCATCGAATTCCTTGGTTAACCGAGATACGAAATCCTTAGGTGCGTCCATAGAAACTCCTTTACGCTTCGACAACTGACGGAGCCTTACCAGCAAGCACTACCGCTCCAGTGTCAGGAACGGACATCCAACCCTTTGCCCAAGTGCCAATGGCTCTAGTAATGAACCAACCATCAACACCGTCAGAAACAATAGAGATTGTGTCTCCAACTCTCTGAGGGGTGTCATATGGGCAATAGATAGGTTCACCATCATCGGCTGTGAGCCCGTTTCCGGTGATATAGTCAACAGCATTAGGAACAATTGACTGCCCATTGTCATCAGCCACTAGCTTTAGACAAAAGGTGAATTTCACTCCTGCTCCACATGTAGCAACGGCTGGGAGGGTTACAGTAATTGGGTCTGTGGAATTGAAGATGAGGGTTACACCATCATCTTCGGCTGTGAGGATGGTGTCTGCAGTGATGATCTTTGTGTAATCAGTCGCAATTGGCTCTTTAGTTCCATCACGATTGAGATAGATCCTTCCATCTGTTGACAACACTCCGAAACCACTGTAGATTCCGCCCGCGTCTTGGGCAGCATTAGGCCCTTTGTAGATTCTCTTAATCGGCATAGTTCACCCCTTAGGCCCAAGTGCCTGTGATTCCGGTGATAAACCAGCCATCTACTCCATCGGACACAATCGTGCAAGCATCACCAATTCTATCGGTGGCTGCCGAACACACAAGGTCTGCATCATCGGCCTTGGTGAGACCATTACCCATGATTTTGTCAACCGAGTTCGGGCTAAAAGCATGGCCCCCCGATGAAGTAAGCCCCTTGACGACCAAAGTAAACTTTGTGCCAGCTCCACAGGTTGCTACTGCTGGAAGGGTTACAACAATACTCGAAGTCGAATTTGCAACAAGCGTAATTCCATCATCTTCTGCAGTGAGCGTGGTTGCAGCGGTGACAATCTTCGTGTAGTCACTTGCAATAGGCTCTCGGGTGCCGTCGCGGTTTACGAACAATCTGCCTGATGAGTTGTCTACGCCAAAATCACAAAAGTTACCCCCTGTGGCTTCGGCTGCATCATCTCGACGTGTAATTTTCTTAACTGCCATAATTTCTCCTCGCGCTGATAGCAGGGAGTTGCTAGGAACTCCCTGCCGTGTTGCGCTTGGGTAAGTAATAAGCCTAGCCTTGTTTGCTAACGAGCCAACTTAAGATTGAACGCTTTTGCTTCTGGCTGTTACAATTTCTGCAGGCTGGAACGACATTCTCAATAGTATGTTCTCCACCTTTTGAAAGTGGAATCATATGATCCATTGTGATGTCTTTATCCATATGCTTCAAACAATATGCACAGCAAGAATTGAACTCAGCAATCTTCTCTCGCCATTCGGCTGCAGAGATTTTGCCTTTAGCATTCCTCTTTAATGCTCGACGTGCTTTCGCGTTCGCATAGATTTTCTCTCGGTTCTTCTCATAGTTCTTTCTATAAGAAACCATAGACATCTCACGAACGTGCTCTAAATTATTTTGTCTATACCGTTTTTGAATTGCCTTACGAGCTTCTGGATTGGCTTTGCACCATTTGCAAGATTGCTCATTAAAATAGGATTTATTGGCCTCATAATAATTGTGTTTATTAGCCTTATATTTATCCTGATTTACTTCGCGCTCCCACTTCTGGCAAATTCGACACCAAGACTGCAAACCATCAGGAGAGTATTTCCACTTGTTATATTCGCTAACAAGCTTTTCCTCTCCACAGCGTCTGCACTTCTTGGTGTCATCCATCTAGTTCGCTCCTAAACTATTCATATCAAAGGAGTTGTCACTCCTGGATATCTTCGAGCAGCCCATTACCGTTCCTAGCCACGCAGCCAAGGTCGCCATAATGGAATAGCGTAGCCGAGTAAACGTCGGTCGTCTCAGAAGGCACAAGCATCGAGCCTCCCTTGTCGCGCCAATCGAAGTCGGCCATGCGGAAGATCCTTAGCGTCTCAGGAACAATGTAATACATAACATTCTTCCGGCACGCTGGGTCTGCCACAACTGGAATACCGTTGAAGTCGATGCCAGTAAACCCGCCGTCAAGCTGCATGGTATTCACATGGCGCTTGTCAGCAATCAACTGGTCAACATACTTCGCACGGACACCATAGCTACACAGAATGAACTTTACATCCTGTTCAGTGTAGTCACTGTTCGAAGAGATCGAATCTAGTGGCTTCTGCATCAACGCCAGAGTTAGGGCACGATTCGTGCCGCTATTGGTCTCGACCTGAGCGACCCACCATGTATTTGCTGCAACCGTGAGACCATGCAATCCACCCGATAGAAGCGGAGGATTCGCATCGTCGATAATCCCTCGAATACCCATCATCTGATAGCCTAGAGTATCCTCTAGTACATAATAGTCGCCATCGACTGCACCAGAAACCGTGCCAGAATCGGTCGTGTTATACCCTGCCGACGCGCTGCCAGCTAGAGTAAATGCCACCGAATCGGCTCGCTTCGTGGTGTTGTCAGCCGTAGCGATAATGTCGCACGTTGTCGCACCAGCCTGAAGCAGTACAAAATTATTTCCCTGACCATCATCAATATAGATGGGGGACGTATCATTCGTAGCCGTGCAATAGGCTAGAGCATCCCTGCCGTCACTATGCAACTGGCGATTCATCGACTTCTTCATGTCACGCACGCAGCCGTCAATTTCGGTCGATAGCACCTGGGCCATCGAACCAACATTGTCACGAGTCGCTGCGATGACAGGACCAGTCACCGAAATGCCAGAATAGATATACTTGCAGGGCACAATAGCTTGCTCGAAGCCCTGCGACCCAGCGGTCGGAAGCGTTCCACCCTCTGCCCTACCAGAACCAGCAGTGCGGTTGCCAGAAGTATGCAAAGGAACTGTGAACGTCTTGCCCGAAATTGACACCGTGCTCGAATCCTTCATAATACGACTCATGAGAATGGTCGCATTATTCAACTGCTCTCTGATCGGAGGCAGGTAGCGAACCTTTAGCAGGTTCGTGAAGGTTGTTAAAGTTGCCATTTAATATCTCCTATACCTCCTCTTTTTCCGCCGCCATAAGGTCTGCGATCACTGCCTTCATCAAATCAGGATCCGTGACCTTCTTATATTTTGGCTGCGGTGTGGTAGGAACAGCCCCACCCGGAGGCTCAATACCTTGCTTAAGTTTTTCTCCCTTGACCGCCGCAAGTTTTTGCTGGTCAACGAAGTAAGCCCGAATCTTGTCTGCTCTGTTTTTGGCTGCTTGTGCGAACATTTGCTTAGCCTCTTCATACGATTCGGGTTGCATAGCAGCAACATCTTTGTAAAGTAAGGCATTGATACCCTCTACCGTTGCAAGTTCGGGATGAGTAACCAATAGTCCCTCGATGTGCTTATTGATTTCACTAAGGTAGGCTTGTGCCTGTGCCTTTTGTTCCATCTCTTCCTGAGATTTTGTAAGCTGCTGCTGGAACGACGCTCGTTCCTGGGCGAGCTTGGCTTGCACTAGTTGTTCAGCCTGTGCTGCTGTAAGTGGAACATCCGGGGATTCGTATCCCCTCTGCTGAGTTAGCTGCTGGAGATAGGCTTTGATGTTTTCTGGGCTTTGCAGCCACGCCTTGAGTTCTTCCAGCTTGGCATAATGTCCTTGGCGCTCCTCTTCCCAAGCTCTTTGGGCTTCGGAGAGCTTCATAGTTTTCTGCGTGTAATCTTGCTGGCGCTGATAGCCTGCAACGACCTCAGAACGAGGAACCTTGTAGCTCTTGCCTCCGACTTTGACTTCCCAGAGATCCTCTTGTGTAGGGGCTGGGGGGGTTTCGATTGTCGGAGGGGCTTGAGGTTCGGGAGTTGTTAGGTCGGTTGTAGTTTCGATTGTAACATCATTGTCAGGTTCGTCCATAGAACCTCCTCTTGGCCGCTATCCAGTTGGAGGGGAAACAACTGGTCCAGGTGGCTGTCCTTGTGGAGGTGCCCCCATCTGAGCCTGCTGTTGCTGCATAATCAGCATTTGGGTTGTTGGCTTCAGGATTTGGACTAGGTTGTATTCCAGTGCAAGCTGGGCGGCTGATTGTGGGTTCATAAATTCCGCGTGCTTAATGATATGGGCGAGCATCGCCAGTTTTTGCTCTGGAGGCCAATTATCAGTCTCCATTGCCTTCATTTGATCCGCGTGGATGTCATAATGAAGTTTATGGTTATCATAAAACATCGGGAGTTGTGGCTGCCCACCAGCCACAAGTGTGGAGTTTTCTACTCGGGCGCGATCAATGTCTCTGCGTGAGAAATCGTAGGCATCATCAGTTGAACCGAGTTCCATCATGCTTAATGCTCGACGCTTGGTGTCAGGGTCGGCAGGATCTCCTAGAAGCTGCTTCTCGAACATATTCATGACTGCATCAATGCGAGCATATTTAGTATTGGGTAGAGCACTTCCTGCTTCAACAATGATGTTGGCATTCTCATCGATCTCGGCTTCACTGAATTCTAGGATATCTGGCTCGAAATCTTTGCCAATGGCTGTGATAAGTCGTGGGATATCATAGCCGAGTTTCATGAGGCGTCTGAACTTCAGAGCAGCTTCTTGGATCGCCATGTCATGCAGGCGCATGTCGGGGGCATGAACAGCATCGGCGGCTTCTTGGAGAAGGTTCGTCTGAAATCCTGAGCTTGCCGTGCCAACTTTGCCTTCGACCGAAGGGAAGATTTGGGAGATGTCTTCAAATTCTTTGTGTATTAGATCTAGTGCTCTCCAAACGTCCTGAGAAATTGGGGGTGGCAGGAGGTATCCTGGTGGTGGAATGCCTGGACGGGCCACATAGGTGATAACTTCATTTGGCTCGGTATTGTAGCTGCCTTCTGCGAGTTGATGCTGGGCTGCAGTAAGGAGCTTTGGATTGACGTTGAGCCGAATATGTTCAGCGAGTTTAGATTTAAGAAGGTTATATTCCCTCTGCACTCCAATGAGTTGCTCGATTAGGGTTGTTCCATAGAACTGACCGGCAAGTGGCATGTCTACAAACTCAATCACCGGATATGGGTTCTGCATGTCCGAGAATCCATAGGGTAGTTCTGGACGATCTGCCACAAGAATCTCACCAACAACGCAAGAATATCGACCATTGGGCATGTCGGCTGATGGCTTTTGGAACAGCTCCATGACGATGGTTTTATTTTGCTCGCTGGAGTCCTTTTTGCTCAAGCCACTCGATGCACTATAGCCAGTGGAGTTCATTGAGCCAATTTGTTTCTCGTATTTGAAGGTTTCTAAGTCTTCACTAGTTGGAGTAAAGTATGGAGCGAAATCTGGATAACGAGCTTTCATCTCATCGACTGGCCTGAGCTTCACGCGCATGATCTCGGGCTGGTCGGAGATTTTATTTTTGCTGTTGTCTGGGACTAGGAGTTCAAATGGACTGCCAACTTCAATGGCAACATCACCTAGTTGAGCTTCTTGGACGGTTGGTTGGCCTGTTTGCTCGTTAGGAATGGAAACTCGACCTTTTGTTGCTGGATCCCAATAGATCCACCAATAACCTCTACCACAGACCTCGCCCCATAGAACTGCATCTAAATGAGCATGTTCTAAATTTAGGCGTCTCCACTGATAATCGAGAGCCTTTTGGGTGGCTCTGGCGTTCATTTTGTCGTCTTGATCTGGAGATGCTGGAACGACAAGCCATGTCGGTCTGGACTTGACAAACTTTGATCGTCTTGCTCGGAGCTTAGGAAGGATTAGGTTGCAAACGATTCTAACTCTATGGGTTGGGGTGTCGGTGGCTTTGGTGATTTGACCGTATCTAAGGTTGGTGTCTACGTTTTGATTGGATCTTGCATAGGATGCATTGATGAACCACTGTCGATCATGGGGTTGTCGATCTTGTCGCCAACGATCATAACGTTCTTTGACATAGGAGATTCGCTTTCGCTGCTCCTCAGTAGGGGAATATTCTAGTGGCTCAGCGTCAGGGACAGCATAACCGAGGCTATCGCCGGTTGGTTCAGTGTTGAGTTCATCCATTAGATAAAGTCCTCATCTTCTTTGATCCCTAATCTCTCTCGCTCAGCCTTGGCTTCATCGGCATCACGAACAGTCCAGCCTTTTGGAGTGCCTGAGTAGTCAAACATATCGAGCATACGACTCAGGAGTTTCGTTTGCTCCATCAAGAGGTTTGTGTTGGCGTCCTGTCGAGAGGCAATCTCATTTATCACTGCTAGAAACATCTCACGTTCTTTTTGCCGTTGCTCACGGAGATACGAAAACAAGCCCATTAGGTTGCCTCGTGGGTGCAGGTGGATACATCGTTGCCTAAAATAGCGCCTACTTTATTTGTCTGTGTGAACATATGGATATTAGAATTATGAGGCTCAGAATTTTTAGGTTGGCTAGTGTTATTATAAACATATTCGAGCGGAGGATAATATGTCCCTGTCCACGGGTGATAATAGGTGTAATATTCCTGCCACTCCTTACCACAGTCCTTACAATAGACAAGGCTACACTTAGAGCAATACTTAACATTACGATGTTGACATTCATGTTCGTGTTCGTGCATTATTTCCCTCCAGCGCCTTTCTTCAAGGCCATATGTAGAGCTTTCCTCTTATTCTGTTCGTGCTCTTCCCGATCCCACTTCTTTGTTGGGAAGCCAGCTTTCTTGGCTGATTCGGTGTGAGCCCATTTGCGTTGCTTATCGCTGGCGTATGGCATTAGACAAACTCCCCCACCCATCCCACTGGATCAAGCACCGGCAAGTCACACTTCATGCACATCTGAGGTCCAACACCTTGAAGGTGTATTTTCCGAATGTGCTGATAGCGGTCATTGTTCCAAATCTCCATGATCGTTTGGGTGTTCATATCTCCGAGGATCATCTTGCCGTCGCTGTCCATACAACAAAGGGCCACTCGGCCATCCCAGAGCACTGTAAAGCTACTCCATAGTCTATGACAAGGGTAATAACCTAATACTCTATGGGGATCTTCTGTTCCCCAATTGTGGATGTTGGTAGCAATGCGTTCATCAGCAATACCATTCCAGCGGGCGTTGAACTTGGCAAGCTCCTCTAGATTGCCCCTATAGATGAACAACAACGTCACAAAGGGTTTCTTCTTACCAAGAGAGTTTCGAATCTTAACGAGGTTCTCAACATTTCTTTCAACGACATCATACTTTAAGCCGACTCTGGTAGCTTCATAAACTTCCTTGCCGCCAGCATCGAGGCTAATTTCGACCTTATCTAACCCTGCCTCGATGAGCTGCCTTGAGACATCCTCAGTCATTAGCGAACCATTCGTGATCATGACCGTAATTGGAATGCCTACTTGCTTTGCGTATGCAACCTTCTCGGGAACTAGCTTATCAATGAGTGGCTCACCAAAATTATGGAGCTGAACTCTTTTAACTTTTAACGCTGCACACTCGTCAACGACCTTCTTATATAACTCCATACTCATAATGCCCTGAGGTCTGGTCATGCAAGCTCGTGGGCAGAACACACATTTGGAGTTGCAGAAATTTGTCGATTCTAGCCTAACTGTGTCAGGTGGTCTCCCTACTTTCTCTAGGCCGAACTTCAGCATTTTCTCCCGCGCAAACAGCGCATCGGACTTGCTGTAGTAGAACTTTACTGAGGCCACTGAGTTTGGATTGAACCCTCCACAGCTCCGAACATAATCGAGGGCTTCCTTCTCCGAGGGTCGCTCGATCTCTCTCACACGTCCATCGATACTGACAAATACGAATGTTGGCATCGTTAGTACCAATCATCGTTAGCATACTCTTCTGCGCGTTGGCGCTTCAGTTGCCTGATTATCTGTTCGTGGATCGTAGGCTCTTTTGGTTTCTCCTTGGCTGGCTGTGGCAACATCCATATTGCTTTATCTGTGCTAAGAGCTATAACAGTAGCAAGATCGTCATGTTGACCAGCAGGCGCTCCGATCTGTATTGCACCGCCAGATAACATCTTTTTCTCTAAAGACCTTAATTCTCTTAAACTTATTTGTTCATCTAGGAGATGAATTCTCTTTTGGTTTACTAATTGTTGTAACGATCCGTAGATCCCTGCCTTAGAGACATTCGTAAACGGCACACCCTCTAGCGCAAACCCATAGTCGAGCGCCAACTGTTGTAGGCTCTCCAAGTGATATTGGTCAGTATATACGGTAGCAAACTTATAATCACTAAGCAACGCAGCAATTTCAGCAAGAACTTCCCTAGGGTTAATAGGCTGGTCTGGGCTGCCTTCCCAACGTCTAAGCACGTCAAAGACAATTCCTTTGTCTTTCTCTGCATGGCAAATAGCGAATCCGAAGGCATCTCGTCGGAATGCTGGGTCCATTGCTGCAACATAACGGAAGGTCGCTGCAGGAGGACGTTCGTAGCAACCTTTCTCGACGGCTTCCCGAAGGAGGGTAGGGGAAAGGAAACCGCTTATGGAGTCTTGGAAGATCGCCAAACACTCGCGTTCAAATGCCCTCGGATCTTTGTCGCGCTCCTTGATTAGCCAAGGCTTCGTAATGAGTGGATTACCCATTGCCGCCGTTGGGCTGTGCCACACAAGGCAGTTAGCATAACGATCCTTTTCGCTCTCAGGAGCGTTACGCCCTTCGGTGCCTGCTTCCATGTAGCCATAAAGCATACCGGCTTTATTCCAAGGAGAGCTGATGCCTACGATGATTGAATCTGGAAACTGCGCTTGTCCTGGGGAAAGGGCTCGGTAGATTTCGTAATCAGGGTTGGCCGACTCCGCGTCTTGGTACCAAACGCCCACTTCATCCATGACCGCACATGGGTTGCCATAGCCTCGAACACTTTTTAAACTTGGAGGAACTGTGGCAATTGTTATTCCGTTGTTGAGTTCAATGTGTTCTGCTGTTTTGTTTTTAATGAGCTTAGCTAGGACTTTGGAACTTTCTAGATTGGCCTGGATAAATCCTAGTGTGTTCTTAGCGAGCTTTAAGTCCTGCGCGATCTGCAAACAGAGAATTTCTTGGCCGGATCTGATATAGGCTTCGTGACCGCCACAGGTGGATTCATAGGCTACTATGAGAGCCATAATAGCTCCGCTCTTACCAGATCGTCTGCCTAGGATTAACCATGCTTCTGAGTATCTCTTAGGGATGTATTCAAATGGGACTGGAAGGATTCTGGAGATGTAACCTAGATCGTCATATTCACAGAAGCCTTGACCGCATTTCCAGTAATCTAGTTCACTCCAACCTAGGTCGTCGGTGTGGTTGGGGTCTAGAGGAAGGCCATAGATCACCTTTAGAATAGCCATCTGATGCAGTGAAAGCTCCTCCCACATCCCTTTTAGCAGGAGTTCATCACTAATTGCTGCTTCAAACGGAATTCTTAGGTTCGCCCTCTTCTTTGCCAACTACAGCCCCTTAGACTTATTATCCTTAATATTATTATCTAACCTATTCTTAAATGTATTGATGGCCTCTCGCTCAGAACTGCCCCAGCTAGGACTCAGACCTGAGCCTGGAGAGTCTGCTTTGTATCTGCCATCTGTATGTCTTTGCACCCTGATTGTATGGGCGCTAATATAATCATTGTCAGCCGACTGGTTCATCAACAACCTCCGCATCTATTGCTGGCTCTTCTGGGGATTTAACAACATATTTAGCTCTAAGGATCTCTAACGTGATCTCCGATCCTCCTGCATCAAGAGGACTCTTGGCATCCTTCCTAAGAATGCCTGTGCCGAAGGCTATGTCTCTGGCAGCATCTAGGTCGTTCTCCCCTAGGTGGGTATCATAGACAGCTAATGCCTTAGGAACAAGACGCTCATCAATCACATTAGCTGCTGCAGTGTAGAGGTTGAGCTTTCTAGCTCGCTCTAGTTCGTTTTGAACTACCTTAGGTCTAAGACTGAACATCTCCCCTATTTCTGTCAGACTCTTCCCTAGGAGCTTCTGAGTCAACATCATGGAAGCTCTGGCGTTTCTGTCTTGGACATTGCTGACCCTTGGAGTATCTACTACAGTAGACACCTGTGGGATCTGGGCCACAACAGCTTCTTCTGCTTTTTTAATCTCTTCTAGTTTATGTCTACTTGGCATAATAAATCGGATGCCGCCCTCCTCGAATTGGTCCTGATTTGCTAGGTCTGGAACTTAGCATAGATTATGGCTAGTCCCGGTACTAGGCGAACATCTGCTCAGACTTGTCTATTGTAACACGCAGAAGAAATTCTTGTCAATAGGTTTTTTCACCTTTTCTTCGCTAGGCAAAAATAACCATGTCACGGGTTTTGACACAGTGTTGACATGGTGAATTTTTTCAAACCATGTCAAATGGTTTGACATAGTTAAGTTGTTGATTCTAAAGGACTTAAAAAATGACTATCAGGTGTTTCACCATGTCAGAGCCATGTCAAAAGGCGTGACATACCCTAGCTAAGTCCTTTAGATGCAACAGTTAGGTATGTCAAATGTCGTGACATGACAAGGTGTGTCAAACCATTTGAAACAGTTAAAGTGTTGAAAATAAAGGACTTAAGAGGTGTTTCAGTCACTATGTCATACCATATATACAATATTGGTGAACCATATATACCGTGACACAGTGAGATCTGATCTTTAAATTTTAGTTTTGAGTTATGGTTGCAGGTCGAATTTTGACATGCGTGGCTATAAGTGCTTTAGATTCAACAACTTAGCTGTTTCACCAAAAAATTTCCCTCGTGACATATTGACAAACGCGGGCTGATGTGGTAAAATGGGGGTTCTGGAGGTGAGAAGATGACTGAAGAGCTTGAAGAAAAGTTTAAGGCTAAGGCTGCTGTTGCAAAGAATTTGTTAGAAAAACAAAAAGTTGCTAAGGCTACTAATACTTCCAAGGTGCTAGGCATAAAGGCAGGCAAAACTAATATGACAATGGCTAATATTTTTATTGAAGGAAAACTAAAGCTTAAACCCGCTAAAACTAGGAAATCCTCTAAAATGCCCAAGGACTTAAAGGAGTTCTATGAGGATCTACCTAGGGAGAAATCTGGAGAGTGGAAGGTTAATTCTACTCCTGAGCCAGCACTAAAGAGTCAAGGTTGGAATAATGTTACTTACACATCTTCTATAGATTTTAAGCCTTACCACCATTATTTGAATAATCAATATAACATAACTGATACTCCTAACATTAACATTGAACCTATGGAGTTTCCAAAGGACAAGGTAGAATTCACTTGGAGCAAGGATCCAGTTAAGGATTGTGAAATTCTCACAGGAACATTGAAATGCCCTAATGGAGATACTTTAAGTGCTCAATATTATATCTCTAATGAAATGATATTTAGTATTTACAAAAATCAGAAATTACTAGATAGTGCAAAGGCTATTGCTACAACTGAAATTCTTAATGCTCTAGCTCAAAAGTGGCATAGCGTGGGCTTTAAGCAGCCAAAGAAGAAAGCAGATATTCCTACGGCAGTAGAAGCTTATAAAAACTTGTTGAACAAACAAACTATTGCCACGTTGAAGATCCCAGCTAACAACCAAGATAAGATTTTCATTGGCGGAATAGAGATTCCTAATGAGCTTGCTACAACTAAAGAACCACTGGAGTCTGATATTCCTACACCAGTTGTTGCTTGTCACCCTTCAGTTAAGGCTGTTTATGAGGAATTACTAAATGAATCAGATGTCCCTTGTCCTATAACAGCATATGAATATTGTCTGTTAGTAGAAGAGTTTGGTCCAAAGTCTATTTGCACTAGTGAATCGTTCATGTCTCCATTTAAACCACCAGAATATTATAATCAATTGTTTGTGGCTATGAAAAAGGCCAAAGCACTAGGACTTGGCGAGAAGGATTTCCAAGATGATTCTATGAATGGGTATGAGAACTTCTTAGCTAAGCTGGAGGACAAATGATCGCACTAGGAGGGATAATTATGTTCTGGATAGCCTTAGTTAGCTTTAGTTACTACTCTAGAAAATACTAATTGGTAAACACTATGGACAAAGAACTTTTAGATTTCTACGCTGATTTGCCTAGGAATAAATCTGCTCATTGCAGCTCCAAGACGCTTGATGAAGGCATTAAAACATTCTATGGAGCTGCTATAAAAGATATGATGAACAAAGAACATAGCTTCTTTTCTATCCTAAAGGAACCATATCCAGACTATGAAAAGCCAAACGCATATTAGCAACAATTACTACTCTAGGAACCCTTAGATTTAGTTTGGTAGTTTTATATATTTTTTATAAGAGCTATATTTTACACACGAGCGGGGGGGCCGGCAGATGTGGTGGGGGGGGGTATGCAAAGGTTGTGCCATCCTAGGCTGTTGTTGTGGCTGTCACATTATCTTAGTGGGCTGTTGTTATATCGTATGATATATCGACCGATATGCGTAGGCTACACTCACATATGCAACACTCATGCCAGGCTTAGCCACATGCAATCATCATGCCAGCAGTGGTCATACCACTTATGGCGCAGGCTACTCAAGTGGTCATACCACTTTGGGCACAGCTTATGCATACAGTCTCGCTTTGGCATCAACCTTGCATAGACTGGCTGGCATGACATTTGCCTAGAATCACGCAATTAGGGCATTTGCCCCTCAGACCGCGTAGCAGCCGATTCTAGCCCATCGGACAGCCCGGACGTGCTGAACCTCGACAAATGCGCTCGGATCGTCCAGAATCGAACGCCAGCGCCCCACAGGCCTATTCTGGTGGCTGTCCTGGCCGTCATTGACCGGGTTCCCAAGCGTCAAAATTTTGACACTGACTCGAATCCAGACAGGGGTGTAAAAATTACACAATGGCCTAACTCCTTTGGATTCAACAACTTAGGTCGGCTGGCGTGTAAAACTTACACGATTCGCGCCGATTACAAAAACGTAAGTCCTTTGTTTTCAACGGTTTGCGGTTTGGCATGGCCCGTGCTTCGTCTTCGGTCGGCTGGCGATAATGCCTGCTAGGAGGTTTGAAGATGCGAGTTGTCGTGACCACCCAACCAGATACCAAGCCGGTCGTTCTGAAGGACGGCCGGAACTTGGTTGGCTCAGCCCACGTCGAGTTGATCAACGGGCTGATTGGCGGACCGTTCCAGATCTGGAACAAGGCCGGAAATCTAACCGTTTCGGCCCCTCACACTGCAATCCGCGTTCCGGCCATTGCGCCGGGCCGGATCGTGCAGGCGACCGACGAAGACGGCGAGATGAGTCTAAGGATCAAGGCCAGCCCGACCGGCGAAGCCGCTTGGTCGGCTCTCACGGCTGAGATCTTGGCCGCCTACGGTGAGACGGTCGATCCGGCGTAGGGCGCAGCATGGGGATCTAGGCTACGGTCTAGATCCCCTCACTTTTGAGGTTTGCTGTCCTGCAAGGGCTGTCCTGGCATCCAGGCTAATCCAGCCCAGTCTAGCGTAGGGATATTGGCTAGGCGACAGCAACCCGGCCTTTTGTGGTTTGCCCTAAGTCGGCAGATTTAGGGGAGGACACAACAGATGGCAAAAGATAGGGCATGTGCAACGTGTGGGATTCCTGAGGCAGATCAGCACAGCTTGAGAGAGGGAGGGATCTGTGATGGGATCAGAGCTGGCAAGCTGGTTGTCAACGACCGTGGAGAGTTGGTAGAGAAGGAAACAGGGAAGGTTGTCAAGAGACCGAGACGGTTCTAGGTTGTTGCAACTAGGGCAGAAGGGGAGCGGTAGACAGGTTAAGTATACACCGCTTGTGGTTGAGTCCACATACTAACCTGTCTCCTTTCTGCCCTATTTAGAGTAACCTAGAAGGGAGGACAGCATGAAAGGTAGATCAGAGCGTGTCGGCGTCTATGTTAGGCGAGATGACAATTCGGTGTTCTTCGGCTACATTCGAGAGGCTGGGATGCCTGAGGTAATGAGAGGGCTCATGGCGCTCGGCTACAACGAGGTATCCATTCATGGTGGCAAGTGGGATGGGTATCAGAATATCGTTGATTGGCTGAAGGACAACGGCTAATGCTGAGCGTAGCATTAGCACTGATCATCTGGGGAGTGCTAGGGTGTTTAAAGGAAGTGTAGGGGTTCTCCCCTGCACAGAAGGATTAGTAGAACTTGTTAATTCTTCTGTGGAGTAGAGAACAATGGAGGACACAATGAAGGTAAAGACTGCATTTGTGATCTACCGTGAACTTGCAGACGGACCTGAGCTTGTGGGAGTGGAGGAGACAGAGAGGGAGGCTGAGGAGTTGATCAGGGATTTACAGGATGAAGATCCTGGGATCTATACGATTGATAGAGAGTACTCACTGGCTGAGTAAGCGCAAGAGGTTCTCTCTTGCATACGAGTATCAAGGATGTCTGTTGACAACCATAGAGCAACAATCAGCGAAGACGCTCTAGTCCTTGATGCTCATATAGAAGGGAGAACAATGAAAAAAGCAAGAGTAATAGTTACGTTGGAGTGTAATAGGCATTGTGGCTATTGCTGTAATACTCCAGCGATGCTAGCTCAAGCTACGAAGATGCAATCCTGGGATGAGCTAGCAGATGATGATGAGATTATGATCACAGGGGGAGAGCCTTCCCTGTTGACGCCTAGGGAGTTCTATAAAATCCTAGGGCAGATCCACAGAGTGAGGAAGCCTAGCGCAAGAGTCTACTTGTATACTGCTTTGTATGTACCTTGGCTCCCATTGGAAGCACTAGATGGGATACAATACACACTACATACGACTAGTAGTATTATAGACGTTGCAGCAGTGAAGGACTTAGAGAATAGATTTGTGGGTTTGTCTAAGGACTTCTCTAGTAGACTTAGAATAGTCAAAGGACTACAATACCAAGTTCATATAACTCCTCCTCTATGGAGTAGTGTAAAACTGCAAGAGTGGATACCTGATTGTCCACTGCCAAGAGATGAGAGGCTATTACTGGCACCAGGAGTGGAGAAGCGAACAAAAAGCGAAGTGTCGGGTTTGCGGACACGCGAGTGTCGGGTTTTGATACGCACAAAAAGCGAAAATCGGCGGATTTGTTGAGGTTTTTCGCTGGCATGGCGCTTGCAGGATGAATCGGCGGGAGGTGCAAATGTATCATATCCAACCCGATGGATCAGTCAAGGTGGCGTGTGTGGCGTGTCAGGAGCTTACACCACTATGGGGAGCTGTTGAGGTTAGGGTGGGGAGATACATTAGGATTCCTAATCCTAACTTTATGTGTCTAATGGCAGATGGGACATATGATAGTAGGGAGTTTATTAGGATTCCTAAGATCGTGGCTAAGGGACCAAGTTGTAAGAGCTGTGGGGATGAGTATTTGGCTCTGACGTTAAAACATGGGAATAGGACGTTTTTGGAGTTACTATGATGACCAAGAAGGACTTTGAGAAGTGGGCAAGGTATATACGAGAGCATCCTATTCTGTGTTACTATGAAAAAGTAATGATAGCAGAAGCGGTCATTAACTTGAATGACAATCCTAGGTTCGATAAGGATAGGTTCGTTAAGGCTTGTGGGCTGGAGAGAGCGTTCTAGGAGGTGAGTATGATGGTATGGGACGATGACTATGATGAGCATAGAAGCCGCAAAAAGGGACAACTTTTTACTGCAACAGATAAGGCAGTTCTTATAGGAATAGCAGTGGTCCTTCTTACTATAGTTGCCCTTTGGGTGTTCTAGTGGAAGAGTATCAGGCACTAGCGAAGGCTGTGATTCTCCAGGCTGTTAAGGATGCTTGTGACAGTCGAGGCTCAAAGCTCAGAAGAGAGAGAGCGAGAGCTTTCTTGGAGGATCTTCCTATTCTAGTTACTAAGAATGGTAAGAAGATTCTCGAAGAGAGTTCTTTGGAGCTGTGGAGCAGTATTCTGGAGAAGGACAAGCGGGTGTTTAGGCCAGGATATGATATAATGAGAATCAAGTCTCTCCTAGAGGATCAGAGGAAGATTGAACAGCTCTGGAGAGGGATTATGAAGAAGTTTGGGAGGATGAGAAAGAGAGGCAGATGATGGCATTTCCATTCAAAGCTGGTGATCGTGTAAGGGTGAAGGGATATTACGAGGAATATCTTATTCCTTCTAAAAATGCTTGTGCGTTTCTATACAAGGGATATAAGGAGAAGTTCAAAACTAGTGAACCTGCACTATCAACGGATATTGTGTGTATCAACCTTGATAGTGGTTCAGTAAGTTTCTATCCTGCTGAAAAGCTGGTAATGGCAAATTGAGATGAGCCGATGGTTATGGGTTATCATTAGGAGATAAACATCCATAGCTGAGTTTTGTTCATCTCTTAGTTTTATGTGCGAGCCGACGAGAGAGGGTTATCATGCCAAAAAATATCCTCTCTCACACCTTGTTCGCACAATTTGTGCTAGGGCCGATAGTAGAAGGTTATCTGCCAACGACTGACTAGCTGGATACTAGTCACACTAGCTAATCCCTAGTGAAACCTTTTGCTGCCCTTTGTCCTAGCAACTCGTGTGGCTGAGCCGAAGAGTTAGGGTTATCACTGCAAAGGATAAAAGCCCTGATTCATACCTTGTTCAGCTTTGTGGCTGGTGTAGCTCAGTGGTAGAGCGCGTTATCCTTGTCAGCACCTTGTTCATCTTGAGCCGATAGGCAAGGGTTATCTGCCATCAACAGCGAGGTCGTAGGTTCGATTCCTGCCACCAGCCAACCAACGAAGGAGAGAGTATGCATAACTACTTATCTTACACAGGAACCAGGAAGGTGACACCACAAAGTATGCCTATCCCTGGTGAGAAGCAAGTCGAGAACAATGCAGGCGGGTTCGTATATGAGGTCTCTGATCTCAAGAAGCTTGAGAGGTTTCTAATTCTGGGAACAGAAGGGGGAACCTATTATGTTTCTGAGAAGGATCTCACGAAGCAGAATGTTGCTAGTGTCAAGGCAGCTATCGAGGCTGATCCTGAGGCAGCTATCAAGATGATTGTTGAGATCTCTGATAGTGGCAGAGCTGCTAAGAACGATCCTACTATCTTTGCTTTGGCTATTGCGGCTAGTGCGAATAATCCTAAGGCTAGAACACTGGCTTTTGCTGCATTACCAAAGGTATGTAGGATTCCTACCCATTTGTTCCACTTTGTGACTTGGACGCAAGCCTATAGGGGTTGGGGACGGTCATTCAAGAGGGAAGTTGGAAATTGGTATCTTGACATGACGCCTGAGAAGTTGGCCTATGAGACTGTCAAGTATCAATCTAGAGACGGCATGAGCAATAGGGATGTGTTGAGACTTACACATCCGAAGGCAAAGGATCCTGAGGTTAATTCGATCTTCAAGTGGATCGTCAAGGGACATGCTGAAGGACCGCTGCCAGAGATTATTCTTGCCTACGAAGAGGCTAAGACAGCTAATGAAGCAAGACTGGTGGAGTTGATTACAGACTTCGGGCTGACTAGGGAGATGCTTCCGACTGAAGCATTGAACAGTAAGAAGGTCTGGGAAGCTCTTCTTGAGAAGATACCAATCACGGCCATGATTAGGAATCTTGGTGTGATGACAGAGAGAGGATTGATTGCTCCTTTGTCGGATGCAGAGAAGAAGGTTAGGGCAAGGCTTGGAGATCTGGAGGTTCTCAAGAAGGGTAGGGTGCATCCGATTGCAGTTCTGACAGCCCTGAAGATCTATCAGCAGGGTAAAGGAATGAAAGGGAGCTTGTCTTGGACGCCAGTAGGAAGTGTTGTGGATGCTCTTAATGATGCGTTCTATCTGGCATTTGGAGCTGTGGAGCCTATTGGAAAGACTGTTATGCTAGCACTTGATGTGAGTGGAAGTATGACTTGCGGAAGTGTTGCAGGATCTCCGCTGACTCCAAGAGATGCTAGTGCAGCTTTGGCATTGGTCACGGCTAATGTTGAGAAGGATTATATGATCCTTGGGTTCTCACATGAGCTTATGAATCTTACAATCTCCCCTAAGCAGAGGTTAGATGATGTTGTGAGATATATCAATCGGCTGCCTTTTGGTGGAACTGATTGTTCTTTGCCAATGCTTTATGCTAGTAAGAACAAGCTTGGTGTGGATGCGTTCTCGGTGTATACGGATTCTGAGACGTGGGCAGGACACACTCACCCATCACAAGCTCTGAGAGCTTATAGGAATCAGACTGGTAGGCACTCAAAGCTGGTTGTGGTTGGGATGGTATCGAATGGGTTTAGTATTGCAGATCCGAATGATCCTGGGATGTTGGATGTGGTAGGGTTTGATGCTGCGACACCCAATGTGATCTCGGAGTTCTGTAGGTAGCTATTGCACTTTCTTCGATGGGGGGCACAAAAAGTCAGGACAGCACTTAGTAGACTAGATGAGTCTGCAAAGATAATAAGCTAGTGAAAAGTCAGGTCAGCACTCAGTAATGCAATAGGTTCTAGTGCTTAAAGAAGAACCTAACCCCAAATTTATGGTAGCTGCGGCGTGGATGGTGACACGCGCTAGTTGCTCGGTAGAATCCGCCCTAACTTAGCTGTGTTGACCTAGGCGACCATACTAGCGAGCACTAAGAGCCGGTATGAGCAACCGCAAAGAAAGATTGGACTAAGCCGGGTCAGAACCGGCCAGCTACCACTAGAGAGAGAGAGAGAATGACCAAGAAAGCCTTTCTCAAAGCATATAGAGATGAAATAGACAGTATTATTAGAGATAGACTAAATGATCCTAATTATAAACTGTCTGATCGTGAAAGGTGGCTTTGGGTCTTGAATGAGGAGCAGCTCTATTGGTGGGCTAAGAGAGAGGGAGTGAAGGTATGATTCCATTCTTATTCTGTAATAACTGTGGCTTAAGAGGTGTAGCTAAACGCACTCCTACGAAACGTCTTCTTACATGGTTTTGTGATAGGTTCGATAGTGGCAACACGAAATGTCCTGCTTGTGGTAGCACAAGCATATATGTGTACACAGAAGGAGATATTATTCCGAGTAACAACACGAAGGAAGTTCACTTTAAGACATTTCTTATTGAGGATAATGGGACTAGGATATATTCAGATTGCCCTTCTAGACGAGTCTAGTTCTAAAGTCAGGGCTTAAAGAGATCTATAGGGCTAGATAGACTTCTGGGTTACTGATCCGTTACTTGGTGCCTAGAGGTCGATAAACAAGATTATATATCTAATGGTGGAGGATGGCCATAGGCCAGAGACACATTGGATACCCTCCCTTGAGTAACGGCAAGGGAGACCGTTAGAGGGACTATGCTGAAGAAGTGTTCTAGCTGTGGGCTAACTGAGTATTGCACAGTCTGCGAAGAGTGCCACGCTTGTAGGTATTCTAAGGGTGCGAAAAAGAGTGGCATTAGAACTCAGAAGGCCACAGGGATTTTTGTGCTAGCTGATCATGGATATAATGTGCCAGAGTGGTATCTGGTTCAGACTAGGGAAGATCTAGAGAAGAAACTTAGCACACTTCTTGTGTATGAAAAGAAGGTCTTTGTTAGACCTTGCCCGATTAAGCCGAGACATGGGTTTGTGGATAGTAGAATTGTGAGCAGCATCAATGAAGGTGCAGCAATTTGGGATGAGACTATCGCGGAAGATCCATTGGGGGAAGTTGTCCTAATGGTTCCTGTGAAGGCTGCTTATAATTGTGTTATCCGACCTGGGCTGATGTCGGTGGGAACTGGTAACGCTGGAGCTACAGCGGGAGAGGGAGTTATTGATTTTCCACTTGTGGGGGTATTTCCTAAGGAATATGACAAAATGGCTAAGGCTGCTCATGTTCCTGCCCATGAGGATCCATACTTTGAGATTGTCTTTAGGAAGCCGGATCTTAGTCCATACTTTACACAACTTAGAGCTGGCCCTAGGGTTGATGCGTGGGTGAATTATATCCCCTATGATGTTGTAGTGAAGAGGGTTGTTAAAGCTGGCGGAACTTGGTTAGAATGGGAAAAGACGATCTCTGAACTCACCGAAGGAGATGTTGTTTGGCATCCTGGTGGCGGGATGGGAAGTCACTATGCTGTGCATTGTCAGCAGAACAAGATCCCGATTGTGACAAGTTTCGAGCCACAAGTGGGAGAGGCAATTGCTAAGGTAGGTAGAGTTTCTAAGCTCAATCCGAAGATTGTCAAGTATGGGATTGCCGCAGCGAGCGCATTGGCTATTCCTGAGAACATGAGAACGAGTGCAGTTTGTGCTATTCTTTATGGATTGCATAATAGTGCGAAGATGCACGGCAATCTGGCCTTCTTTGTTGGGGCTGCAATGGGATTGATGCACAAGCTAGGGACTGCGGCCTGTTTGGGAGAGGCAAGGCACGCAAGCTCTACGACGAAGAGTATTGGGAGAGATAGTATCTATGAGAAGTGCTTTACGCAGCCTATTCTAGCTAGGAACAAACTCCCTAAGGCTATTGACTTGTTTGTTAATCACCATTGGGGAGGATCGTTCGGAGGGAAGCCCTGGGCTGATTGTGGGAAGGCTATTGTGAAGCTAGATGAGGCTATGCTGAGGATTCTCAGAGATCCTACAGAAGAAGCTGTTCACGATGCTGTGGAAGTGTTGAATGAGGCAGTAAATAAGGCGCATAATAATGGTTGGTGGTTGAATAAGTTTGCTGAGCAGGAGTATTTTGACTTTGCCAGTAAGGGAGATCCAAAAGCTTGGATAAATGCTGTTCCAATTCTTATGAAGTTGGATGAGGTGTCTGGAGAGGCTATTTATGCTGCGCTCCTGAAGTGGCAGGGTTGTAAGACGCTGGAGAAGGCGGAAGTTATGCCTAAGCCTCCAGAGGCAGCGTTTGCCTGTATTTGTGGAGCATCAATCGTTGTTGCATTTCCAAAGATGGACAAGAGAAGGGTTTGTGATTTGCTCGTATCTCCGGTAGAAGTTACTGACGAGATAAAGGCTTCTATTATTTCTGGACAGCCAGCTAAACCGAAGGGAGTTAAATCCGAGGGGTGGTTCAAGCAGATTGTTGAGCAAGGGGAAGGGAATATTACAGTAAAGACGGCAGACAGTAAGTTCATTCTTTTCAACAAGTTGGAGCTATGAGCAAAAAGAAGTTCGCTAAACTCACAAGGAACGGAAAGGTTGTTATGGAAAAGGAGTGTGACTATCTTGACAAAAGTTATGGTGGTGTGGTAAAGTATGGGAATGACTACATGGAAGGTGAGGTAGCCCGAGATTGGAAGGGAGGTAAGGATTATCCGCGTTATGAGATTTGTACTCATAATGGAAGTGAGTTGATCTTTACGGATGGTGGAAAGGAGGTGTATGGGGCTAGGAGTTATGATATTCTAGCCTATGGAGCAGAGGTTGTGTTGGATTTAGTTGGAACGGTGACAGTCAAGCCACTCATTAGCAGTGGCGCACCAGAGTTCTTGGAACTTAACAAGATGATCAAGGTGCCAAAGGTTGTGAGGTTCGATTGGAAGGACCATGAAGCACCTGGGAATGTCGGAATGAAGTTCTGGCAAGCACTTTGGGATATCTTACCAGACGGTAAGATTATTTGCTGCTGTGCAGGAGGGCACGGCAGGACAGGAACGGCTGCGGCTAGTTTGATGATAGCTAGAGGTTGGAGTGCAGAAGCGGCCATCGAACAAGTTCGTAGCGGGTATTGCAGTAAGGCTATTGAGGGCAAGGATCAAGAAGATTACCTTGCAGACCTAGCCGCAGGAATGTTTGAATAAGGAGAAGTTATGGGACTACAAGAAAGCGTGGAGTATTTGCAGGATTTCAAGGAGACTGGCGGTAAGGCTAAGGCTATTGATGAGCGTGCCGAGAAGTTTCGTCAGATGATTGTGGAAGCTGGGTATAATTTGAATACTCGGACCACAAGAGCTGCACTGCTTGAGCTGGTGCCAAGTGAGGCTGATGAAGAGCCTGATGAGGATTTCGAGCCAGCTAACGACGAGTATTCTAGGGTTGATGCTATCCTGGAATTCGTTGACAATGAAAAGCCTGTGCAGGTCGCTGATAGGGTGACTGAGTTCGCTGACCTTATCACGAAGAACGGTAGAAGCTTCACTAGAACCACTTGTGCGGCTCTCGTGGTGCTTGGGCTGGATAAGTATCCCGGTTAATGCATGGCGGTTGTGATTGCTATTTTAGCAATTGCAGCTTTCGCCATGCTACTTCGGAAGTTGTAATTGCAGGGACAGGGGACAACAAACCCTGTCCCAATTTTTAGGGTTGAATAGAATGTAGATGGTTCTATATTCTATTGAGGTCTAAAAATGGATGTTGATCTTACACTGTTGCCGATTGAAGTTGGATTAGTTATTGTCAAGGCCCCCACAGGGATAGTTTATACCAATGCTTTAGCTAGAAGCATTAGGTATGTGGAAGGGTATGTCGAGGCTGCTGTATCCCTTGACGAAGGCAGAGGATGCTTTTGTGGGGGGATGAATGAGGAGTCTTTTGAAGCTCTCGAAGAGGCGATGTTAGATTATGAGTATAGAGTTGATAGAGCTGCTAACAACCAAGAGGGTTGGGTAGAGCTAGAAGAAGGAAGAGTTCTGGTGTATCCAGCTTGCGAGGGAGAAGCATGAAGCAGGCATATAGGTGGATCGTAGAGATCATTGGACCTGAAGGGGTTATTGTTACGTTGTGTGGGAATTCTGCTGATGCGATTACAAGAGAGGTTAAGCAGCGAATTGGGTGGCCTGATGATAAGAGGTTTGATTGGAAAGAAGCTAGAGACAAGTTTGGTGGTTTTAACTATAATGAATACAAAGAAGAACTCCCAGAAAAAGGAATCACTGTACTCCTTCATCATAAGGAAATAGACATCCCATGACCATTCTTGTTAGAATGACTTGCCCAAGAGGATGCACCTACTTTGCCCATAGGGGAGAGAATGTTGATGCTGCTATAAAAAAAGCTATCAAAGGGGAGACTTGTGTGCAGTGTCAAGAAGAGTGGGCAATTGGGGACAAGATATTGTTTGATCAAGGTGGATGGTGTGATATTCATGTAGAGGAAAAAGATGACCAAAAGTGATGCAATAGAGGTGCTTGATAAGATTGGGGAGAGTTGGGAAATAGCAAGTGGGAATGTAGAAGGGTCTGAGTTTAAGAAGCTGCTAAAGGATTTTGTGGCCCTTAGAGCGTTTGCTCAGGTTATTACTGGTAAGGTGGAGCTTACTAAGGGGAAGTTGGTAGAGGTGATGGAGAATGGGGTGTTGATTGTTGGGGACACTGTAAGAATTGGGCAGCATGGTTACTATTTTTTAGTAAGCTATATTACATCAAACGAATCTGGAATTAAAGAATTGGGTATTGTGAGTTCTACTGATCATCCAAACACTGATCAATCCTCCGAATCCAAGTAGATATTGATCCATATCCAGAGAACTCCAGCAGATGTTTCGCAAGAGAGTTCTTGGAGAACTCAGGATGAGCAGCAACAGCTTGACGAATAAGGATAAAATCATCAGACGTTGTAGTTTTCCAGAAGCCATATTGATCTCTGGTGACTCTAATAGAGGTATCTTCGGCAGTTCGAGACTTGTAGTAGATGGTGCCATAACCTTTCTTGGTGGTTCCAACTCTAAGCACTCCATCTACTCGCCCTGCAACAGCTCCAGATCCACGATTAGTTTCCATGATATCTTCGTCAGCTTCAGCAGTATTGGTAGAGGCTTTACGAGAGTGAGACAAGAAGATAATTCCTGGAGATGGGCTGACAACTTTAGTGCTAGCAATAAGGGCTGTCATAACATTTCGCATGACAGCAGAATCGTTTTCGTCTCCTGAGTGAACATCTCGAATGGTGTCCACGACTAATGCCACTGGCGGTGGAGAGAGTTGTTGTAGAGCTTGTCTAAGCCAAGCTCCACCTTCTCCTAGGATATTGAATGGATAGGGGATAATATCTTGATCTGCTATCAGTATGTTGGAAATATCAAATCCGGTGGCTATCTTCTCAAGATAATTTGTGCAGAACAAACCCCTAGGGGTATCAACTTGGAGATAACATACAGGACCATGAGTAAGAATAGGAAGTCCAAGAACTTCAGGTTGGTTCGTGGAAATGCTGATAGAAAACTGAAGAGCAGCGAAAGTTTTTCCAACTTTAGGCTTCCCGTAGATGTTTAGTAGACCACTCGTAGGCAAGAGGTCTTTGATAATCCACGTTTCTGGTGCCCTAGGCAGGGTAAGATAGTCTGTTGAAGTAACAAAATTTGTCAGGGTGTCCTCCGTTTGATGACCAACTTTTCACATGATAGCAGCTCGAATCGAGTTTGTCAAGGGGTTTGAAACGGGGGAGGCTGATGACAAACGTAAAGTGTTGAAAACAAAGGAGATAAAATGTGTGTCAGCGGGTGTGTCACACCATAAGAGGAATTATGGTGACACACGCTGGCGATGACATGGAGGGGAAGATGGCAATTTATGTTGAGAGTGCAGGAAAAGTTTACAGGGTAGCGTTTTGGCACGTTCGGGGTGGAGTGTGGGACAATCCACGAGCGACAAGTAGGACTACTTGTGTTATTATTGAACTGCCTAGTGGGATTGTCGCGGGAAGCGGTCATGCTGATTGCAGTAGTAAGGACAACTTTAATAAGCAAACAGGTAGAAAGCTTGCCTTTGCTAGAGCATTGAAGCAATTTGACCGTTCAGAACGGAGGGTGTTCTGGGAAAAATATATGGGGAGCAGAGATGGTAAGAGTTATAGAAAAGGCTAATGAGGTCTACCATATTGTTTTGAATTTTAAGAACAATTATTATAATAGAATCCAAGCCGACTCAGCAAACTTTCCATCAGAGGTAGAAGAGGATAATTTCTGGAGACTCCTTAGAGCCTATATGGACCTAGCTAAGATGAAGCAGGAACAGGCTTCACTAAAGATTAAAGAGGAGTGTCCGAAGGAGGATGGGCTTCTTTTGACCTATAAGGATTTGTTGAAATATGTCAAAGCCAAAAAAGATAGCCATAGACCAGAAGAAGCAAAAGATAGCCTCCCTGGTGTGGAAGAATCAAAGACTTCTTAAAGTTGTTTATGCTGCGGGGATGATAGGGGATAAGAAGATAGCTGAGCAGGCATTAGATAAGATGAGAGATAGCCTAGAGACTCTAACTAAGACTATTGGGGTCAACTGGCTCAGCTTTAAAGAGACAGAAGATTATTAACTTGGGTAGGTAGCCTAGTGGTTAAGGCGTATGACTGTGGCTCATACCAATCGTCAGTTCGAATCTGACCCTATCCTCTCGGGGAGTAGCCAAGTGGTATGGCGCTTGATTTGGGATCAAGAAATCAGAAGTTCGATCCTTCTCTTCCCGACCAACTTGGGGACGTGGTGTAGAGGCTCTGCACACAAGGCTTTGGCCCTTGGGGTGATTGATCATTACAATCCGTCTCCGCCACGGGGCAGTGATGAAAAGGCTAACATGATGGTCTTTCACGCCATTAGTGCGAGTTCGAGTCTCGCCTGCCCCATTATGGGGTCATCGTCTAGTGGTTAGGATGGCTGATTCTCGATCAGCGGACAAGGGTTCGAATCCCTTTGGCCCTTTTTGCCACCGTAGCCCAATAGGTAGAGGCAGTAGGCTTAAAATCTACACAGGTAGAAGTTCGAATCTTCTGGGTGGCACTAAAGTTTGCGGGAGGGAGGCAAAGAGTCTCAAGAGCCTCATAAACTCTGTTAGGTGGGTGCAATTCCCACTCCCGCTATATGGGGGCATGTTGAAATAGGTAAACAAACTTGGCTTAGAACCAAGCGGGCATAATGCCTTTGGAGGTTCGAATCCTCCTGCCCCCACCAACTATGAGGAGAAAGAGATGAAACGAGATCCATATGCAAGCCAGAAGAAATCGGGTGTTGTAGGAGCCATAGAAGCTATTCTTAGGACAAGAAAGAATCCTAAGAAGATGTTTGATAGCTTCGAACTATTTGGCATAGAACATAGAGAAGGTTGGAATCAGATTACCAAGCCACTCTTTGAGGTGATTAAGCTCTATAATCGCCCAGAGTGGACTCAGAGAGTGAATAGATTTGTAGGATTACATATAACTAGATATAAATGGCTTCCTTTCAGACAGAATATCTCTGTCCAGCAGGTAAAGGAAAAGTTTGGAACTCTTAGGTTTTATTGTTGTGCTCCAGACTGGTTTCAAGCCCTAGTTGATCATGCCGAGACCGAGAGTGAACATACGTGTGAGGATTGTGGGAGAAAAGGGAGACTTAGAGATGGTGGTTGGGTATTGACACTATGCCCGAGGTGTGCTAAACTGGATGGTAGAAAGTTGACGAAATGGGAGAAACAGGTTCTTGCTGAGCATCCTGAGTATGAGGATGCAACAAAATTGGAAAGTCATCAGTTGGATTATTGGTATTGGGATGCAAGAAGCTTGGAGATGAGAGAAATTAGGAAGCTGAGCTATGATGAAGACGATATCTGATTATGTGCCAGATAAAGTTGGCTATTTGTGGATCATAAGATATAGTGTTAATGGAGAAGCTAATAAGTTCACCATTACAGCTTTCACAGAAGAGAGCGCACTAGAAGCAGCACTGGAGAGTATCTCTCAATGGCACGAAGGCGGAGAGAAGCTGGAGCTGACGATAGAAAGGTTCCTATGATCTACATTGTAAAAGTTGCTGGCTACGATGAAAAGCTAGAGAGTAATGACATAAATACTGTCATGAGTTACATTGCAAAGAAACTCAAAGAGGAGGCAGTAGGAGGACTCTATGTGAAGTCCGTACTAGAAAGAGATGACAAAGAAGAAGATAAAGATAGAGATGGAGAGACTAAAAGAGGAAGTCGATAATTTTAAGTTGCTCAAGAAGGAAGTTCCGAAGCAGCTTGTGGAGGAGTTGGCAAAGTTGGAGGGAGGGGGAGGTGATAGTTGATATGGACAATGATCCTGAAGAATTAATAGAGGATCTCCAAAGAGAAAATGCCTATCTCTGTAGACGGCTAAATATTGAAGAGGATACAAGAGATAGGAATGCTGAACTTTACGAGGAGATGAAGGCCGACCTAGCACTCTACAAGAAGCGGGTAGCAGACATCGCAACCGAACGTGAGCAACTCGAAGCCGCCCTTGACGCGGCACGGGCGGCGCTCCGGCAGGTGGAGTGGGTAGTGAACGAAGATGTCTGGCGGTGTCCCTGGTGCGGTGGATACCGTGAGGATACCTACGATACAGCCTGTGAGTGGTGGCAGTCTTGTCATACGCGAGGTCACGCGCCCGACTGCCCGCGCCAGTTGGCCCTCGCGGGCACCGAAGGGGGGAGGCCATGAGTGAGGCGCGGTGTTTCATCACCAACAACCCGATTGGCACCGACACCCACGTAGAGGGGCATCCCTGCACATGCCTTGCCTGTGAGGCTTATGCCGAGGGGGAGCGGGAGGGGCTGAGAGTGGGGTTGCGAGAGGCGGCAGCGTACCTGCGTAGAAGGTGTCAGGCTTACGGGCACCCTGACCTGTCGCATGCGGACACCGGCCTATTGATGGCACTCGCTGCGGCCATCGAGGCCCTGGCCGAGAAAGGGACGCCATGAGTGAGGCTGTGGATCGTTGGACCCCACTGGTCGGAAGGCGTGTGCTGGTAAAGCTGTTCTATTCCTCGAACGACACGCTCATTGAAGCCGTTGTGGAGGAGGTCTCTTCTTCCCGAGACTTTATCAAACTATCAGGGCACCTGTGGAGGCACCATCGGGACTGGATACTTGTTGAAGTGCTGGCGCAGGGGAAAGGCGGGCCAGGGGACGCCATGACGCTAGAGCAGGCACGGGCGCGGGTAGCGACGGTTCGGGCGCGTCCTGAACTCGCCTCCGAGTACACCACAGCAGCCTTGCTGTTGCTAGACGAGGCTGACTCCGCCCTGGCCGCCCTGCACGCGGAGGTGGAACGGCTGACGGCGGAGCAAGACCGACTACAACAAGTGGCGGACGAGAACTACGCGGATCTCCTTGACCAGATGCAAGAGCGCTGGGGGAACGCGCAAGAGATTGGACGGCCAGAGATCAACGCCTTCCTGGAATCGCGCTTTGTCCATAGGCCAACAGAGTCGCTAAGAGCGACCCTCTCCGCCCTCCAGCGGGCCGAGGCGGGGAAGTGTCGGGAGGCGTTCGGGCAGGGCTGTTACTACGGGCTGGGGTATCCAGGGGGACCGTGGGCGGATGAGAGTTGGCGACTCTACCCCGACCCGCCGGAAGGAACAAACAATGGCTAACTGCAATATCTGTAGAGGAGCTTGTTGTGAGTCTATCACACTAGAAATCACAGGCCCAACAAACGACTTTCAGAGATTCCTAGAATATCGAACATCTCCTCAGATTACTGGAAAGGGGAGAATAGGGAGGAACTTTGAGTGTAGGTGTTTAATGTTGAAGGACGGGAGATGCTTGGTGTATGAAAAGCGTCCCAAGATGTGTGCGGATTTTGAGCCTGGAGGGGAAGTGTGTAGGGCAACGGTAGCAACAAGGAGAACTCCTGAGGAGGCGAAGAAGATCTTTGGAGAGGACTAACCAATTTGGGGGCCAAATATTAACAAGTCCGCACCCGACCTGTTGAAGCTGCTGGGAGGCAGTGGCCCCCATTTAACTAAGGTAGATATTTGGAGAGGAGATATGATAGTTAAGTGCTGGTTATATAAGAGAGACAATGAGCATTGGAAAGTAAGAGTGAAGCTTGGCTGGCTAGGAGATAAAGTTTATCTGGCTGGTTGGCCGAGTTATAGCGATGATGTCTCCGCATATTTTGGAGAGCAGCATGGATCAATTCAAGTATCTAAAGAGGATTGCATTACTATAGCAAAAAGATGGGCTAAGAAGAAGATGGCTGAGAATGAGTTTAAACTAGTAGAAGTTATAAAGATTAAGGTGAACCAATGAAAAAGTATGAAAAAGACGGTAAAGTTGCGGTGCTAGTGTCACCGGGGTTTGGGGCGGGATGGAGTACTTGGAACAGAGATCATTCTGGATTGCTGGCTACCCATCCAAAATTAGTTAAAGCTAAACTAAATGGAGCATCCTCAACAGAAGCAGAGAAGATTGCAATGGAGCTAACTGGTGAGAGTCATATCTGTGTTCTGGGTTGGGACGATATAGAAGTTATGTGGCTTCCAAAAGGTACTAAGTTTACTATCGAAGAATATGATGGATCGGAATCATTACAGGTATGTGATGACGTTTCTTGGATGGAAGCTTAATGCCTAGATGGATCCAACGTCTCATTTGGTGGATAGGCATAGATGCCCCATGCTGGCTGAGAGGACATGAGTGGGGAAGTCTGCTAAGAGCAGATATCTTCGAGGATGGGGAGGTAGTCGGAGAACGTATGTTTATGGTCTGCCAGAAATGTTTGAGAGAGAGCAAGGGGATGAAGCATGACCGTCACACAAGCAGCTAGTGTGTTTGGGAGACTAGCAGGATATGTTGGAGAGAACCCGATAGAGGTGAGAGACAAGACAGGGAAGTTTAATAGAGACATCGAAATCTACGTAGGGAATCGGTTGGTGTGGCATGATGGATGGGTGGTAGTGAGGGATGAGAGAGGGGAGTTGCCAACTGCGGGGATGTTACAGGAGGGAGAATGATCTACATAGATCGAAGTAGGATACAGTCTTATGATGATTGCCATAGAATGAGGTTTCTCAATTATCATTGGGGAGGAACAGGACTAGATAAGAAAGATCCTAGTTTGCCTTTGTTGGAAGGGCAACTCATTCATACAGCAATCGAGAGCGTTGCAGCAAATCGCTATACTGTAGACGAAGCAGTTACATTTGCTGTAGCCGATCTTGATATTGCCCTGCGCGAGATTGGCGAACCAGAGCAACATTTTTTGAATGAGCAACACCGATTGCTCGATGGACTGGTGCGACTGTGGACGAAGTATCGTCTCCCTATCTTGTTGCAGGAGTTCGAGATAGTCTCGATTGAAGATGAATTCGAGTGGCCTCTTGACAAAGAGGTCTCGATGATGGTAAGATGTGACATGATTTTGCGGAGGCGTTCAGATGGGACGTTGTTCATTCTCGAATTCAAAACAGTCGGTATGGCAGGCGAAGAATGGGCGAAACAGTGGGAGAACAATAGTCAGGTGTTGAGTTATACTGGAGCTGTTGAGTGGAAATATCAGCAGCCCTGTGGAGGAGTGATTATTGATGGGCTGGTTAAAGGGAGAAGGGTTAAGGAGAAGGGGCAGAATCAGTTTAATGGTCAAACTATTCAGCAAAGTCCAATCTGTTATTGCTACCACAGGGATGGTGTATTTAGTTCCAAGTGGACTAGAGGATGGGACAAGGTAGCCACTTGGGAACATATGAGCACCGAGAAGTGGTTGCAGATGGGAATTGGAGAGGAAGGGGCAAGGGATATTCTGATTCCTGGATTGCCGATTAGGATTGATGCAACTGAGATTGATAGTTGGAAGAGGCAGACGATAGAGAAAGAACGAGGGATTAAGACTGATTTAATCTCAGTAGAGTATGATCCAAGCACTGATGGAGGAGCCATTGATTGCTACTTCCCCAAAAACTACAATCATTGCAGAAGGTATTATGGCTATCCATGTAAGTTCTTAGAGCTTTGCACCAACAGGCAGGTTGCTAATGATCCACTAGGTTCAGGACTCTATGTAGAAAGGACGCCACATCATAAGGCAGAACTAGATGCGAGACAGAGCTTGGAGAAGAAAACAGGATCGACTAAAGAAACGTCAGAAGCAGCAGACGCAATCCTTTGAGCACATCAAGGAAGGTCATAGGGAAGAGGCGGAAGATGACTATGAAGAATTGCTCAATAGGGTAATTGCAGTTCCGAGTGGACAGTTGCTTATTGAGGAGGAGGAGGAATAGATGGAAAAGACAAAGAAGAGTACTAAGTATCCAGAGAAAATTTATGTTCCTGTTGAATCAATTAGTATGATATCTAGTGGTTACTGTTATCCAGAACTGGATATTCTTATTGGTGATGGTTATCGTGATGATATCATATTAGAATATAAATTAGTTAGAGCTGGAAGATTTGGGCTTACAGAAATAAAGGGGACTAAGTAATGCCAACGCCAGTAGAACTTGTATATGGAAGATCGGGGACAGGCAAAACCAATTGGACTCTAGAGCTTGCAGAACATATCTGGAAGACGAGACAGAAGAAGACTAGGATTTATATGGGTGATGGAGGGGTGCAAACAGCTCTGGACTACATCACTAGAGATGGTGAGAACCTCTATGAGCTAGGAGCGTTGGATATTTATCAGTATAATATCCATAGTCATCCCTTTGAAACATGCAGCTTGATCACTCAGGGCTATTGGCCTGAGAACCTAGATGATCCTGATAGCAAGTTGTTAGCTCCAGATTTAGCTAGTCTACCTAACACATTTGGGATGTTCGTGTTTGAAGGTCTCACAGCTATGTGTGAGTATCTCATGGGATACATAGAGGGTGGTCTAAGCGAACAAGCAGCGAGACCAGGAATCAAACTAGGTGGTGGATTGGATGCACCATTTAAGGTGACAGATGGGAGCATAACTTTAGGTGGAGTGAGCCAAAGTGGGTATGGGTTTGTGCAGAGGCTTATTAAGACTCTGATTGAACAAACTAGAGTGCTGAGTCCATTGGTGTATTGGACGGCCCATCAGAGGGAGGTGGAGGATGTTGAAAATAAGACTACGATTATCGGGCCAAACGTGGCAGGGAAAGCACTGACAACGTTAATTGGAGCCAGCTTTGGGAACACGATCCACCTAGATACTGTAAGTAAGACTAGGAAAGTCAAGGAGGAAAACAAGGTAGTTGAAGATATTACTATAGAAAGGAGAGCCTATTGGAAAGAACATTTTGACCCAGATGCTAGGAATTTTGTGAAGTATTATGCAAACTGCCGAATGAGAGAGGACAGGGTTGCAGAAGCAGTGAGGGAGGAATTCAAGAGAGGCTGGATGAGTCCACCTGATCCGGTGAGGTTCTATTCCCTGCTGGCGAGTGGGAGGAAGAAGAATGCGTAATTGGCATGTAAAGATCACTGGAGAAGATAAAACAGTTGCATATGACGATACGACACATTATCTAGCTGTAGGGAAGAATGGAGAGTTAGAGGTTATACGCAGGGACATCAAGCAACTCCACGAGCCATTGCAACTAGTAATTGCTCCAGGAAAGTGGGAATGGTTTTGGTTGAAGGAAGAAGATAACAATATTCTAGAGGAGAATTAAATGACAGATGACATCATGGATTTGAGAGACGACATTTTTGAAGGTGCAGTAGCGAGTCCCGAGGACTACGCGGATCAGGTTGGCTTTAGACCAATTCCTGAGGGGAAGTATACGTTTAAGATCAACAAGCTCTCGATTGACAAGGACGAGAATGGGGCGATTAGAAATCCTAAGGCTCCTACGATCAATCTGGAAGAGCTTGAGGTTGTTGGTGGGGATTTCGATACTCGTAAGGCAATGTTCATGAGGGTGAGAAGCAACACCTATGAGCGCCGACCTGGGGTGAAGGCTAGTGAACTAGGGGACTTAATGAGGGCACTTGATCGCACCTATGCTTGGGGTGGGAGCATCACAAGGGCTTGGGATTATCTGAATGAGTGCCGAGACAAGGGCACGACATTCAAGGCAAGAGTTCGTTGGGAGGCTTGGGACAGTGATCATTGGAGCAATGGTGATGGAGCTAATCTTGAGAAGGATGAGCAGAAGGCTCTTGCTAAGGAGTGTCGAGTTCAGGGGATGAAGCAGTTCCCGTCTGATGGCAATGGTGGGTATATTCCTGAGATTGTTGGAAAGAGTGGAGCAACCCTTACGGCAAGGCTTGGGTTTGCTCAATTCTATCCGAGTGAGGGATAATGGAATACGAAGATCTACGTAACGTAGTAATAACAGCTATTATCGCTGTAGCTATTGTTACTATAATGATTGCAGGAATTCATTGCCACACAAGCTGGAACAATAATATTGTAGAACTAGCCAAAGCTGGTTACTGTCAGACAACTGCTCAAGGCACTAACGAACTTGTATGGCAGAGGTGCCCATAATGGACGACCTCCGAAGGCACTATGACATTGTTAGAGTAATCTGGAACGACGCTTGTTTCATGCAGGGTCAGCCAATCGATCCGGCTGACCCGCCGCATTCAGGGTTAATCATGGTCACTGTTGGGTGGCTATTGAAGAGCACCAAAGAAGGGGTAACACTGGCTATGGAGTTTAACGAGGCTGGTGGAACCAGGAATGCTACCTTTGTGCCTAGACAGATTATTCTGAAGGAAGATATTATTCTCGATAAGGCTGTCTCGTTTGTGGAGCCTCAGATGGAAGTGAAAGTGAATAGCTCAAAGAAGAAGAAGGGGAAGAAATAGTGTTGTTGCTTGCTGCAGCTCTGCTAGGATTGCTGTTCGTTGCTGTCTTCCTGGTAGATATTATTCTTGCCATCATCGTAGTAAAGGAGATATCTAAGTTATGACAGAGAAGGTAAGGATTTATGAGCGAGAAGGCAAGGTGGCGATAGAACTTAATCTCCAAGCCGGGTTTAGTTATGTGATCTATTACACTGTAGAAGAAGCAGACGAACTTCTTCATAAGCTGGATCTGGCAATTAAAAAGGCTGTTGATGCAACCAAAACCTAACTTCTGCCTCTCGTGTCCTCTCTATGGTTCAGGGCAGGGATTCGTCCCTGCCTCTGGATCAGGGACCAATGGGATACTCGTTGTAGGCGAAGCTGCGGGTGAGCAAGAAGAGAAGCAGGGAAGAGGATTTGTAGGGCAGGCTGGATGGTTGCTGGATAGGTTGCTGAAGCGAGCAGGAATAGACAGAGAGGGATTTAGGTTTGCCAATGTTCTAGCCTGTAGACCTACAAACAACAAGCTCGTTGGGGAATCTTATGAGGCTGCAGCAATTGCTAGTTGTCATGATCATCTAGAGTCTATTATAACCTCCATGAAACCTAGAGTTATTCTAGCTTTAGGAGGAACAGCTCTTAGATGGTTCTGGCCTGAGGGGGAGATAACACGCTACCGGGGATACACGCTGCCAACTAATTATGGAGCATGGTTAATACCAACTTATCACCCGAGTTATCTCCTGCCTCGAAAGGGTCAGGCAAACACGAGTAGATTTTGGGGAACAGTGACAAGGGATATTCGGAAGGCTATTAGAATTGCTAGAGATGGATATGTTAGAGAGGAACCATATTATCTGTTAGATCCTACTCCGAGCCAGTTCGAAACATTTGTGTTAGAGTATGAGAATGCCCTAGAGAGAGATTCGAGAACACTCTTGGCATTCGATATTGAGACAGCCTACAAACTCAAGCTTGGAGATGAGGAAGGGATTGAGGAAGAAGAGGATGAAGAAGAAGAAAGTTCAACTGAAGATCGACCTAATGAAGACCCGATCCTTAGAATTAGCTTCGCCTTCAGACCCAAGTTTGGAGCTTCTGTTCCTTGGCAAGAACCTTGGATGGAAGGTATCAGACGATTGCTTGGAACTAGAGGGGGTCTCGCTGGCTGGAACTCAAGTAACTTTGACGTTCCGGTTCTAAAGGCAAATGGGATAGAGATTAAAGGCGAACACCAAGATTATATGTGGGGCTTCCATGTCCTACAATCTGCCTTACCAAAGGGACTGGAGAAGGTTGGAAGTTTTTATGCTGATCACATCACTCCTTGGAAGCACCTAAATCAAAGCGATCCTGCCTACTATAACTGTCTAATGGGAGACAGTAGAGTAATTCTATTTGACGGAGCTACTAGAAAAATCTCTAAGATTGTTGACAACAAGGAAGCTCCACTTATCAGAGGAATGGATGAGGAAGGAAATATAATCGCAGTAAGGGTAACTGGCTGGCATAAGCAACTGTTTTTGCGAGGCCAGAAGTGGCTTAGAATTAGGGGAGACTCTACAAGACAACCAATCTACTGCACGTCAGACCATAAAATTTGGACAACAGTAGGCTGGAAAGAAGCAGCAAATGTTGTGGTAGGAGATACTCTATATCTTCCAAGATACGGAAGCGACGATCTAATTCATGGAACTCTTCTTGGCGATGGCCATGTAGATAAGCGAGGGAGGCTCTCTTTTACTCACTCTGAGAAGCAAAAAGAGTGGTTCCATAGAAAACGGAGACACTTAGGGTTGACACATACCTGTAAGAGCGAAGCTATTGGATTCAAGGGTGGCAGCCCAATGTTACATGCAGAAGGTTGGATAAGTGCTAGAAGGTGGAGAACCCTATTCTATCCCGAAGGTAAGAAAGTCTTCGTTCCGCCACCTAGCCGCAAGGCGTTAGCAGTTTGGTATTGTGACGATGGATGCTTAGCTCAAAAAGATCCATCATATACTGGCAATCCTAGAATTTGCCTACATGGTTTCTCTAACCCAGAGGATGCGATTGCGTGGTTCAAAGAAGAATTTGGTAAGCATAATGTAGGAATACACAACGAGCACAATGTTGCATTGAAGGGGATTGGTAAGCTTTTATTCTTTGCAGATATAATGAATTTTGTGCCTCCTGAGATGCAATATAAGCTACCAAAAGCATATCAGGGACATTATCATGGTTGGCTAGAAGAAGATACTAAGGCACAGACGACAAGAGTTATAGAAGTTTCAGAATATGATAAACGTAGGAGTCCACGATATTGTATAGATGTAGATCATCCTACTCATCGCTTCTTTACTCTAGGGGGACTGGTAAAAAACTGTATCGATGCTGACGCAACTATTTGTTGTGCCTATGGAATTAGAGCTGAGTTAGAAGCTGGAAATCAGTGGGGGATATTTAAGAATCATATTATTGATTTAGATCCTATCCTCTATCAAGCTGGTAGGGTTAATGGAGTGCTAATAGACCAAGCTGCTCAGAAGGAGCTTGGTGATATGCTTAGTGCTAGGGAGGCTGAGTTAGTAACTGAGGCTCAGACTGCGGTGCCGGATACCATTAAGCCAGTGAAAATTACCAAGACTCCCCCGAAAGAGGGTGAGTATAAGACGGTGATGATTCCTGGCATGGTGAAGAGTTGCTCGATTTGTGGCACGAAGGGCATTACAAAAACCAAGCACATGAAAGGCTGCTGTGCAGATGGTGAGATTATTATGGTAGAGGGCGAAGTGCCGACCTATCATAAGATGCTACCATTTAATCCTGCCAGCGGTCCACAGTTGATGGCTTATGTAAAACTCTATAAGCATCCTGTTGGGTGGAATCATAAGACTGGCAGGGCTAGCCTAGGGAAGAAACACATTGAAAAGCTAGCTAAAAAGTATGGGGAGAAGCATAGGGTATATAAGATCATCCAGGAGATTAGAGGAGTTAGTAAGACCTTAGCTACTTATGTTGAAGGGTATAGACCTGATAGACATGGAAAGATTTACACAACCTACACTCATAAGCCAGCTACTCCAAGGCTAGCAAGCACAAATGTGAATCTCCAAAATGTGAGCAAACGTGGAGATGTCCAGTTTGCCAAAGAGGTTAGACGAACCATTGTTGCTCCTGATGGATACAGCTTTGTGGAAGCTGACTCGGCAGCTATTGAAGCTGTCTTTACAGGTTGGTTTATGGGGGATGAGGCGTACATTAGACTAGCCTATAGAGGTGTGCATGACTTCTTGACTTGTAAGAAGCTTGGAATTGACTTCGAGACAGCCGACATAGCGAAACTGAAGAAGGATAAGAAGTATAAGGATGAAAGGGATGTGCAGAAGCAAGGGGTGCATTTGACTAACTATGGTGGAAGTCCTAGATTGATGCACATGCTGCATCCAAAGGAGTTCCCCACGGTTGCTGCAGCTCAAGAGATGCAAGATTTCTATTTCGAACAATGTCCTAAGCTCAAGCAATGGCATCACGAGACGAGAATGATTGCACATACACAGACATATCTAGTTAATCCTTGGGGATATCGTGGATACTTCTATGACGTGTTTCAGAAGGATCGGGAAGGGAAGATCACTCTAGGGGGGGATGGGAATAAGTGTGTGGCTTATCTTCCTCAGGGGAGTGCTGCTTGTTTTATGATGGATAACCTACCTCTAATTTGGCATGAACTGGAGAACGTCAATGGAACAGACTGGTTGCCTGCTAATTGTGTGGTGCATGATTCTTATATGCTCTGTACTCCTGATGAGAGGATCGAGTGGGCGATGGAGACATTAGGGAGGATTCTCACGAGGCCCATTGTTGAAATGAAGGGGTTGCGAGTAGGGTGTGAGATTAGCGTAGGAAAGAATTGGGCGGATTTGGAGGCAGTGAGGGTAATAGGAGTAAGCTAATGGTTATATGTGAATGGTGCAAACAAAGTATGACTGACTCCGATGGGTGCCTTGAAGGAATTTGTATAGGATGGCCTTCCTATTATCTAAGCTATATCTATATGCAGCTTCCTCCGACTCATTTTAGCGAGCCTTATGGAAGATGCCACGATTGCCATGCTAAACATGGAATGCCACATCATTGCGGTTGTGATGTACAACGATGCCCAAAGTGCGGAGGGCAGTTTATAAGTTGTGATTGTAACAAAAAGGTGTTTATTCCTTTTGGAGTAGAAGAGGATCGTACTGAAGAACTCAATGCTGTCGAAGGTTTCGCCAAACTTTCGTCTTGACAGAGGCTAGAGGAGAAGCTATAATGAAATTTAGAAAGAAACCAGTAGTTATTGAGGCTCTGCAATGGATTGAGAACGAAGATAGAATGGCCTCATTTGTTGGCATGAATACTTGGCTTGCGACCGACATAGATCATGACGGGGCATTTTATCTTAACACCTTAGAAGGGCCTATGCGAGTGTCTCCAGGAGATTGGGTGATTAGAGGAGTCAAAGGCGAACTTTACTCCTGTAAGCCAGATATTTTTGAGTTGACTTACGAAAGGGTGATATGATCCGCAAAGAAAAAGGCAACCGCCCACACATCGACATAGAACTCACTGAAGGAGAATATCTTGCAGTGAGAGAATATGCTGATGCTGTAGGGCTAAGCCTAAGGTCGTTTGGAAGGATTGCTATTCAAGAGAAGCTGCTGCTGGAAGGTAGATACTACATAAAGCTCCAAGACGGAACCATGCAGCAGGTAAGAGGAATCATGTAATGGTTAGACGAATTTGTATTGACATGGATGGAGTTATTACTGACTTTAATAAGAGCTTCATTAGAGCAGCCAATAAGATTCTCCATATGGCTATTCCAGAAGACTTCCAGCCAAAGGTGTGGCATTACATGCTGCAAGAGCTGGGAGTGAGTAGGGAAGACTATGACAAGCTGTGGGAGTATGTAGAAAGGTCTGACTTCTGGTCTACCTTAGACATTCATTCTTCTATTGACGAGAAGGTTATGAGTGATCTTTGTAGATTAACTACTTTGCATGATGTGTATTTTCTCACTAACAGAGTAGGAGCTACAGCTAAGTTCTTGACAGAGCGATGGTTAAGTATGTGGCATGTTAGACATCCTACTGTAATCGTGACAGATTCTAGGGGGAAGGGCTTGATTTGTAAGGCACTAAAGGCTGAGCTAGCTATTGATGATTATGTGCCAAATATTGTGGAGATTTCAATCTCAAGTCCTGAGACTAAGTTGTATATGAAGGATGCGAGCTATAATCAGAAGGATCATTTTGCTCTTATGAACAAGGTAAATATCGTGGGAAGTTTGGGGGAGATGTTTGAGAGGGAGGAGTTACCGTGAGCGAATGGCCTAAGTCAATAGAAGTTCCTAGGGCACCAGAGAGGGCGGATAAGGCGATTGAAGATTTGAAAGATCAATATATAGGGGAGGTTGCTGGCATATCTGCATTTACTAACCAAGATCTCTCCAAAGGTGGCGTCAAATATGACACCGACAAACTTAGGATGGACTTGATTCCACCGAGATTTATCAGGGCTGTTGCTGCTGTGCTCACCTATGGAGCGGGGAAATATACTAGAGTTACAGAATATGACCTCTCGGAGATAAATGAATGGGCAAAAAGAAACTACGGGCATTTTGTCACCCACATAAACCTGTTTACTCGCTCGGCTTATGTAGATCATGCTACGAACGGCACCTTAGGCATACCAACCCAGAGTTCGCAGAGAAGCAGCGACAAAATAGAAGAGATTGGGAAAAACGTAATCCAGACAAAGTTAAAGCAAATTATAAAAGAAGAATCAGTGATCCAGAAGCCCGAAAACGAGATGCAGCAACTAATAGGAGAAGCTGGTTACTTCGAAGAGGTCTCGATGAGAGCCTCCTCGCAGACCTCCGAGCTGTTCAAGCTAGCCGATGTGCAATATGCGATAGAAATTTGGATGAGGTCGGAGCCGTTCATATCGACCACGACCAAAAATCGGGATACGCTAGAGGACTGCTTTGTAGTAGGTGCAACAACGGCCTCGGAATGTTTGAAGAAAGCTTGGATAAAATGTGCAGAGCTTCTGAATACTTACAGAATCCACCCGCAAATAAGTTGCAACTTCTCGAACGGAAAGGCGGTAATTACTAATGATGGAGCTAATAATTGGAGGCTCGGTATGCCCTTTGGGAGGATCTATGCAGCCGCCCAACGACATCTGTGGGCATGGTGGGATGGAGAGGATATCGACCCTGAGAGTGGGTTGAATCATCTTGACCATGCAGCTTGTAATCTAGCGTTCTTGATTGAGTTGATTAAGACGCATCCTGAGATGGATGATAGGAGTAAGAAGTGAAAACTTACAGAGATTTAATAAATGATATTCCAATAAAGCATCTAAGGAGTCAGATTATTAGTCTAGGGTGGAGACTAGTTCATCTATATTACGATGAACTATCTAATGAAGATAGGTTAGCAATAGAAAAGGGGCTAACACATGAGGAGAGAGACTCTTTTGAACTAAATTTCTTAGGTGGCACACAAGAGGCTAGTGCTTGTGAGTGGGCCATAGGCAAATTAACACATAATTTATTGCCGGATAATAGTATGAAACAAAGAGCTATTTGTAAGAACTGTAAATATATAAAAACACAAGGTTATGGTGATACTTTGAGTTCCTTGTGGGAATGTACAAAGTATCAGGACTTAGATTATATTACTGGAAATCCAAAATATGATCGTTGTACAGATAGAAACTACAATGGGAAGTGTCGTGATTATAGTCCTAGGGAGAAGTGATGATCCTAGAAATCAACATAAAAGTCTTCGACCGTTATCATAACCTGTTATCCGAAGGGGTTGTGTTTGGCAAGGTAGAAAAGAATGGGGAAATTTGGCAACAACATGGGCCAACGAACTTCCCGATTCTGCGTAAAGGAACGTTGAAGTATGTAACTGCTTATATTACAGCGTTCGATGTGACCGTGCAGATGCCTGCAGAAACGGCAATTTGTAACAAGCATGATCGGTTATATTTAAGTTGGGACAATCATCCAATGATTACTATGAAAGATGCAGCAATTGCTTAGAGCCCTTCTAAATATCTGTGCCTTCCTACTAAGCATCCTAGTAGGCATGGCTCTAGGAACTCTTGCTAAACAGGTGCTACAATGAAAGTTTACAGAATGGCGTCCGATATAGAACTCCCCCAGCAGCATGGAGGAGTTGGTTTTGACATCCGAGCAGATGTCGATTACGTGATCCAACCTGGAGAGGTTATGAAGGTTGGCACCGGGTTGATCATGCAACCTCCTAGTGGGTGCTGGATTATGTTAGCCCTAAGGTCTAGTCTAGCCAAGGCAGGGGCGATGTTGGCTAATGGGATAGGGGTGATTGATCCTAGTTATTGTGGCCCAGAGGATGAGGTTTGTTTGTTAATCTACAACAGCAACGACCATCCATTCTGGATTGCTGCTGGCGAAAGAATTGCCCAAGCAATTGTCATGCCAATTATAGACACATTTGTGCTAGAAACTGAAAAGCCCCCAAAACAATTAAGTCGTGGGGGCTTTGGGAGTACTGGAAATGTCTAATAATCGCTGGTCTATCAATCTAACAGCCTTTGTTCTTGGGGCTATTTACACTCTGATATTCCTGATACTAGCTTCTCTGTTTTAGGTTTCTTCTTCCTCGCAACAGCAAGCGGCGTAATCGACTGAATAAGTGGAGCAGGAATAAACGATCTCCCTCGCCACTCATTCTCGCCAATACAAGCTTCACTCACAATAGTCACACCTTTTTCATCCTGCCATAGCAACCATCCGAGAGATAGCATGAATGCTGGCTGATGCTGCGTTTCCTTATCGGCCTCAGTGAGCCGCTCATTTGCTGATGACCCATGTGCATCGGTCCATTGTACTGCGACGAGAGGGAGGTCAATAGGAAGTTTCATAATCAAATCGAGACATGAATATCGTGATGATCTCTCTCACCACTTAGTCTTATCTTCGGACTACCTAGCTTACTCGGTGCAAGCCCCTGAGCCTCCGCATAACTTCCATCCCACTCCAAGTAACTCCCACAATCCACAAAATGAATCTTCCTCTCAACCAAATGGTTCTGCATCGGGAAGTAGACTATCTTGCAGCCGGTTGCCATTTGGTGATTATGCCCTGCGAGATAGGCATCCATACCACACACAATATCCTGTAGCTTGGCAGCCTTGTTAATAGCATTACCAACAGTCCCAGAGCCTCCTCTGGTGTGGTGAGCGTAGAGCCAATAAATCTGGTGATACTGATTATCCTCACCAGGACGAATACCAACTCTAAACTTAATAGCTGCCGAATAACCACAATACGTAGCCCCGAGCTGCTGGCAAAGCATCTTCATTGGGGAGAAGCCAAACAGGTCTAACCACCTAAATTCGTGGTTCCCATCTATGCCACCAATGATCAGATCCCTATAGGGTCCGAAAATCTCATTCGCTCTATCATACTCACTCGCATCTGTCTCGAACGGGCTTGTCTTGCTCACTCGGCTGGCACAGTTGAAGATATCGCCCATGAGGAAGATTCTCGTGGTAGCCTCATGTTGTCGTGCCCAATCGAGATAGCCCTTAAGTTTCCGTAACCCATTGGATTTAAAGGCTTTATCGCCTAGATGTAAATCACCTATCGGCAGTAAATTTGCATGATCACCGGGAATTGCGACTTCGAGAGTTGTCAATATTGCACCTCCTTGATGCTCCCATTTTAGCGCACTTTCCCCATGTTTGTCAATACCCCCTCGATTTGTTTTACCGCTTCGGCCATCCTTGGCAATAGCGCACGTTCTGCATTAGCGAGAGCTTCTAGTTTAGCTTCTGCATCTTCTGGTTGTGTATTATAGATTAACTGACGAGCAGCACGAATCTTGCCAAGCTCTTGTGATACTTTGATGGTCATTGGAGCCATTTCAGCTAGCATAAGATCAGTAGCCTCTTCTAGCTCTTGTGGATTCCGCTTAAGCATAAAATTCTTCGTAGCCAATGCTTCTGCTGCTTTGTTTCTAAATCTATAGAACTTATCTGTAGCGTCTCTAAGTTTTTGGTCAATTGTAGAACCAACAAACCTTCGAGTAATTACTCCTGTAATTGGTGCTCTAGCCATTTTCTGAAAAGTTCCAGTTGGCTTAGGTAGCTTTTCCTTGCCTTGAATTTCTCTAATGATCGCATCTACACCAGACAACCCCATCTCTCCTAATCCACCAAAGGTGCTCTGCCACATATGCTCTAGTTTCATAGGAGAAATCTTTGGACCTGGAGCTACGTTCAGTGCTCTAGCAAACCCAACCATAGCTGGAGAAGTATCCGCTGTGTGCTGATAGTTTGGGTTGATATTTTGCATATACTGAGGCACAATAGCACTCATTGAGCCTGCATCATAGTTGCCTATAAATTCAGGCACTCCCTTTACAATTGGGTTTGAAGAGCCTAAAATTCCAGAGCCTACAGACTTAACAACATTGTGTGGATCTACGTTAATATTCCCAGGTAGCATACCAGATACAATAGTTGACAACCCCTTTGACACCGCTTCCTCTCTTCCAGAGGTTACGTCTACTATACCTTGAGCAGCATTATAAAGGAGCTTCGTTGCATGGCCTAGAGGCAGCTTAAAAGATTCATAACGAGTAACACCCTTATCATTATATTTACTATATGGGTTGATAATAACAAGGTAGTTATTTCGATCATTTGTAGAAATTCTATCAGCCGATTTTACCCCGTCACTGTCTGTAAATTGGTCATTCCAATTGTGCGCCAACTGTGCTACTCCACCCATGAAACCTAGAGCGAGAAGCATCCTAGTTGGATTTTCTTTCATAGCTGTAAAGTTACGGGTGACACCTTGAATTTGTGCATTGGCAAACATAAGGATTAGATTGAGATCACTAGCCAATACTCCACGCCTACCAAAGTCGGGCGACCCTCCATATCTACGAGTTTTATACACAGCCGATGTATCGCTCAATCCTGATGCACGATTTCTTTTTAAGGCTGCCATCTTAGAAGCTTCTTCAAAGGCATTGCTAAGTTTGGCTACTTTTGAGATTATCCCACTACGCTCTCCGAAATTGACAAACATCTCTGGATTGATGCTCTTTGTAAGACCACTATATGAAGCACCGGATTCCAAGAACTTAAGATATTCAGGAGATTCCTTTAGAATTAACCCAACATTCCTTCCCCAATCTCGTAGCACTCCTAGAGCCTGAGGAATATTCTTGATGCTCGTTGTTAGCAACTGGAGATCTTGCAAGTCTTTAATTGGATTAACGAGAGTAAAAGCAGGCGAGGCTACTGTTGCGGTTGTTTGCAGAATAGCCCTAGTAACTGCAAGCGGCCACAGCAACAAGCTCTTATATGCTCCCTCAGTTGCCAACGAATCCGCAAACTCCATAGCTTGAGCAACAAAGTCTGGGACTGCATACGTTTCCGCATGACCATCAACCATGTTCTGCAAAACACTCTCGCCCGGTCCAGCTTTTTGTCCTGCCGCTAGCTTTCTTATAGTTGTGGCAAATGCTCTGTCGTGCGCTGGTAAAGAGGTTACAGACTTAGAAGCCTCATTCCTAGCTACGAGTTTTGCAGCCGCTTGATAACGACTAAAGCTAGCACGATATGGATCAAGTGTAGCCCTCTCGCTACCTTTGAGATGCTTAGCAAATACTCCAGGTGAACCTACAGAGAGTTCTTTGGATCTGGCTCCATAGCCAGTAACAGCATCAACAACACGAGAAAGAGGAATGTAATCGTCTGCTCTTGCTGCTAACTTAGCACTAACCTGTTTGTTAATAAGCCCACTATCTGTGAGCATTTGCAGAGTTTCTAAGTTAAGATCTATGACCTGTTTCCCGAGTCTTTGGACTTCTGTAAATTGTTGTGGTGTAAGAGCTGTACGAAGACTCTGCATATCCTGGGAAAGGGCAACCCTATTATAATGTTGTGGCAAAGCTTCGTCGTTAGCAATTTTTTGTAGTATGGCTGCCGCTTCTTGGCTATTGCCGCTAGCAATGGCCTTTTGATAGCTATCCGCTAGAGTGTCTAACCCGTGTTCCATACCAAGAATACGTAGATACCTATTCACGTGTGGTTCTAAGCCAGCCTTTATTGCCTCACTCTTTGACCTAGACAGCAGAATCTTGCCCTTCTCAGGAAGTCCAATACCTCCAACATATCTATCTAGTAGATATCTAGGATCAAACTCTTCTGGAAGAGCAGTTTTAGTTTTTGCTATAAAGTCATCAATTCTCTTGTGCCAATTTGTGAACAACCGCTGCGATTGTTCAACAGGATGCGCTAGAAGCCTACTCTCCTTTTTTAGTGCTGCCTTTTCTGCTGCTTCAATGGCCTCCATTCGTGGCATCCTAGGCATTGGAGCATTAGCAGGCCGCCTAGTTCTACCTAAGCTAGAACCTAGGAGTGCTCCTGCACCACCGAAAGATAGAGCATTTAGGAGTCTCTCTTCTGGAGTATCTCCCATAGTTGCGCCAGTCACACCACCGACAACTCCACCGCCTAGAGAGGTAGCGAGCTTAGGAGAGATGAAACCAAGATCACTAGAAAGCTTGCCTGGAACTTGTCTAGCAGTTTCAGCTCTAAGCAGTGGCCCACCTTCTTGTAGTGCAACAGTCGCTTCACCTTTTGCCTTTAACCGTTCTGGAATGAGCGCATTCAACGCAGCTTCAGCAGGAGTGACGGTTCTATCCTGTAGACGCTTTGGAATGGTAGCTGCCATTGCTGCCGCAGGTGTGCCGGGTGTTGGTTTTACTGGTTTGCTTTCTATAAGGATACGATTTGTGGGAAATGGATTCTCTGGAAGTTCTGGAATAACTTCCTTTTTAGGGAGCCTAGTATAAAGTGGAGCTTCTGCAGCTTCCCTAGCTTCCCTCTTTGCAATTTCTGCTAGAATTTGTGGTTCAAGCTCTGCAGTAGTTGGCAGCTTAGCAGGACCGGGACCAAAGAATTCGTCAGAGATCCCCTTTTCTCCTGCAATAAATCTAGGAGTTTCTGCTTCTGGTAAAAGTGCAACTGGTCTGCGCCATGTAGGATTAACATTATCACCAGTGCTTGAGACAATTGGTTTAGCAGGAAAACGGACGAATTCCCCCTCTGGAGTAATTGTTGGCCCAGGTTGCCTAACTACTGCAGACATTGTTTGTGGCATCTCTCCTGGTAGTTGCCACGGGCCTTCGAGAAGTTTGGAAACATTCGGAGTAACGTCAACAGTTTTAGGAGCAGGAGGAGGAGGAGTAGAAACTGGAGCAGGTTTGATGAACTTAGTTTCTAATCCACCAAGGCCAAAGCCAGCCGTGCCACCAATTGCTGTTTGAGCGAGAAGTTGTTTGATAAATTCTGGAGATTTAAAAGATTGGCTATATTGTTGATCCAATACGTTTCGTGCAGTAGCATCTAAGGCTCCAATGCCCATGCCCTGCAACCCACGAGTGGCAGCACCCTTTAGCAGACTAGTCCCTGCTGTAAGAGGCTTAGGGATAATGCCGCCAATAAAAGCAGAAGCACCAATCGTTCCTGGGCTTATTTCTGCTCTATCCCCATACTTTTGTTCATAGAGCTGTGCAAGATATTCTCCTAACCCACCCCCTATAGCGCCACCAAATTTTGCTCCACCCGCACCAGTAGCAAGTGCTCCTGGGCCAGTCGGAGAACCTAGTAAAGCTCCACCTATACCACCTGCGACTGTGCCCACCATAGGCAGTCCACCACGAAGTAGCATAGCTGGAAGAGGTGGGGCTTGAACTGGAGGAGTTGGAAGTGGAGCAGGCTCGTCTGGGTGCTTTAGTGTTGGAGGTTTTGGAGCACCTTCAGTAAGAACTTCGCTTGCCCACTTAAGATGCTCGTCTCCAGGGAGCGTCCAGGAACTAGCAAGATTATCGACTGCCTTGAGAAACTGCTCCCTAGTTGTTTCAGGAGGTAGTTGACTTGCGAGCCTATCTACAGCTCGCAAGAATTCTTCTTGGCTAGGGATGTTTTGTGGCATCGTTATCGACCACCGAATCTATTATTATAGATGTTGTTAATAGCAGTACCGATATCTGTAGAAGGAACAGTAGGAGCTAATCCTGTAGGAGCACGATATGGAGTTGCTGTTGGTCTATCAACCCCCATAGTTCCGGCCAACATTTGATCTAACCAATCCGTTTTAGAAGCAGCAATCGACTGGCTTCCTTCTACTTGAAGGTTATGCTGTTGATCCTGTGTGAGCTGGCGATCTAGTTGTGACCTTTGAATGCTGATTCTTGCATACTCCGCTTTAAGTTGTTCCTTCTCTATACCTTCATTGAGCTGTGCTATAGCCATTCGAAGGTTCCGTTCTTGCTCAGCAAGGATCTCACGCCTATGCCAATTTTCCTCGAATTGCTTGCTGCGATTAGCCTCTCGTAGTTCTGCGATTCTAACCTTCTCAGAATATGGAGCTTCTACTGTAAAGCGCCCTGTAGGTTCTTGTGCTCCCTGATCAATTATATCTGGGATAGTTCCAAGGGATCTTGACGGTAAGCGTGTATATTGCTGCTCAGGAGTAAGCAGCCCTCCGATAGCGGGATTTGCACTAGTAAGTGCCCCTGCCTGCTCACTATTGACTACTTTACCAGCTAGCATATTTGCTAGTTTCGTAGCATCATCAACATCTTGCCCGCGAGCTAGTCTACGATAATTATCTATTTGAGCTTGCTGAAGCTGCTGCTTGAGCTGATTCTCAAAGTCCTGTTGCTTCAGGCGCTCTTGTTCCTCATAGCGCCAGCCAAGGTTCTTGGCAACTGACCCAATGGCATTTCCTAACCCTGCTTGTGAAAATCCGTAAGGCATAGATGACTCCTTAGGTAAAGAGGCCGTAGAGAAGGCCACCGATACCGCCGATGGCTGCACCATATGGGCCAAAGGCTGCCCCCATACCTGCGCCAGTTGCGGCACTCCCAAGGGCAGAGTTATTCTTCTTCTCTTCACCCTTCTTCAACCCTCTCATAATCTCCTCTAGCTGTGTTCGTTGAGAAGTCGTGAGGAATTCCTGTTGAGTTGCCTGGGCTTGGTTGACCATCTGATCATAAGCCGATCCAGCAGAACCATATGTGGTGCTAATTGGTGTAACAGCCGCATTTGGATTTGCTTGCATCTGAGAAACTTGGTTGTTCTTTAGAGCACTCATAAGAGCATCCTGAGTGAGCTGCTTCGGTGCGGAAGTTCCCATGTTATAACGCATCATAGGAATGTTACCGAGATGCTCTAGTCCAGGAAGCCGTTGAGAAGTGCTAAAATCTGGGCCAACATTTTGACCATTTGCATAGTCGCTAAGCATGGCTGCAATGGCATTATATTTGACTGGTTTATAGGGATCTTGTTGACCAATGGCATTTTGCTGTAGCAGCCTATTGAGTTGCTCATTTCTAAGGTTGCCTTGGTAGTCGGCAGCATTGTTGCCGGTGTTGTAGGCCATGTTGACAGCAGCCTGTTGTTCGGCACCTTGGCCTTTGTTGTATTCGCTAGCAAAACCAAGAAGCGACTGGATAGCAGTCTGTTTGTCTGCAGCATTCATGTTGCCAAGATATTGGTTAAGGATATTGGAGAGCCAACTCCCCCCTCCGCCAAAAGTAGAGGCAATGTTCCCGGCACTACTTACAGTAGGTGCTAAGCCAACGAGACCGGGATTAATAGGTGTAGATGGAAGTGCCATAATTTACTCCTTACCCAAGTAACTGCTTCCAGAAATCTTGCATAGCCCCACTATAAAGGCTGCCCCAATCGAAAGCATTGGCATCCTGAGACATTGCAAGTTGACCCATAAGTTGTCCCCAACCAAGCTGATTGGCTTGGTTTGCCTGATTTATAGCTGCAGAGATCTTTTCTCGATCAACTGCCAATCCACCTTCACCCAGCAACTTCTGCAGGGCAAGCTCCTGTTGTGACTGCATAGCATTTTGTGCGGCCTGCCATGCACCAACATCTGCGCCATAAGTTGATAAAGCTGACCCATATGCAGCTTGTCTGTCGGCATTATTTTGCGTAGCCTGCTGAATGGCAATATCTCGTTGACCTTCTAGCAGAGCTGATGTCAGTGCATCGTTAGCTCTTCGTTCATAACTCTGCATCGCACCACCACCAAGAGTTCCTCTTGCGGCAGCACTTGATATGGCATTTTGCAGAGTATCCCCGTGCCGTTGGAGAGCAGTTTCCTTCTGTTGTTCAACCATCTTATTAACAACAGATTGATCCATACTATAAGGATTCGCAAGAATTTGCTTTAGTAAATCAGCCCCTTGGTTCACTGGAAACGGCATCTGAGGATTAACAGGAGTCGTAGTAGAAGTTGAGCTAGTTGAAGACTCCTTACTTGCTGTTTGCGCTAGAGGATGATCCCCTGGCACCCACCCACCACCAGGAATCTGCACCCATCCTGCACCAGGAGAGGCAATTGGAGCTGCCGCAGTTGGAGGGGCAATTTGTCCTGTGTCAGTAACAGGCATCGGGGCAGACGAAGTAGGAGCTGGAGCAGCCTTCTCTGTAGGCTCCTCTTTTGGAGGAGCGGGTTGGGTAGTTGTCGTAGGAGTTGCCAGTCCTTTTACATAATCAATAGCTGGCGCATGACCAGCTAAGCCATATGCTTCATTCAGTTCCTCTTCAGACAATCCTCTTCCGAGATAGTTCTGGGCTACTCTATCTAGTTCAGCATTTGCTCCACTTGTGAGCCAGTTCCCACCCCAAATTCGGTCGGTAGAACTATAAGTTCTTGGTGCTGCAGGTGGCATAGTTATCTCCCAAGCCTAGCCATAAGGTAGGCCATAATTTTATCTGAGTAGGATCCCCCAGAATTTAGAATATCATAATACGGAGAATTCGACAGCAGACTTGATGCTCCAGAAGTGTTGGTAGAACCTGTCTGTTCCGAACCTGGAATCCACTGCCAAGCCTGCCCACCAACACCCGCACCTTGGAGCACATCTACATAGCCGTAGCCGTCACCAAAATCTATGGCATCCTTACCGTCGAACTTCGCATTAGGAAAAGCCTTTTGAATCTCGGGCCATGCCTGAGCTAGTCCTTCGGTTGTTGCTGGAAAGTTGGCTAATATTCTACCTGCAGTGTATTTTGCATTATTATGCGAGGAATCTCCCCACTTTGTTTGATCCCATCCTGGCAGAGCTATATCTGGATAGTCTGATTGCGTAGTAGTGCCACTAGCAGTTGTAGCAGGATTTGCATTCCAATAGTCAACTGCACTATTAAGAGCTGAGTTAGATCCCATTGGATAAGTGCGAGGGATGGCCTTTCCTGTGGAACCCATACCATTTTCTAGTGCTGTCTGGAGGGCGGCTGTGTTTGTAGTTCCTCGCCGCCCTCCTGCAATTGTAGGAGAGACGCCTCTTTGTGCAAGATTAGCCACCCCCGTTCCTGCATCGGCTACATTAGGAGCGGAGCCTGGAATGGCTCCTGCAGGAGTCACAGCAGAGCGGGATTGAGCCGTTCGGTCTGTGTTAGGCGCATACTGCCCTTCGCGTTGAACCATTCCATTTCGCTGATAAATAGCCATGTCTTGCTCCATTAAGCATTATCGATCAATTGCTGCCAATTCGAGTCTGCCCTCTTGAGAACAAGCTCGATCTGCATTGCTTCATCATTAAGTTCCTTTTCACGAAGGAACCTAATAAGTTGAGCAGCAATATCAGCCGAGGTCGTGATGAGAATTTGTAGAATAGCTGGGTTCATTAGACACCTCCAAATGCAGCAGCAACCGTAACGAGCACCGCTCTAGCTGTCTCAATATAGATAAGAACAGCAGCCTGATCACTTTGGTTCAAATTAGGAATCCCTTCTCGAACTAGTCCATCAAGCAAGCCAATCATGACATCAACTTGTTCAATAACTCCCTTCGAGTCAGACTTACGAATGGCATCATCAAGCAGCAAACCTGCTTCGCCAATCTTGATAAAAGAAGGCTTCCAGCTTTTATCGTAGGACTCTTGCGAGATCATTCCGGCATCTCTTAGGAGCTGAACATTCTTCTGCAACTTGACAGCCGCCGCACTAGCCTGCTCACTAATAAGAGCAGTCGTTCGTAGCTGATGGGTCGCACAGGCAGAACACACAAAAACTAATGCAAGCGTAATAGCGAGGATTCTTTTGTTTACTCTCATGATTCCCTCCGATCTACACCATCCCACTCAGGAGCAGGGGCTTTAGCAAGATAATTCGCGGCGTTCCAAATGCCAAGAACTACGCAGGCCATTCCAAGCCTCGTCCACATAATTTCACCTGACATTGGATCGTTCGCAAGGCCAGCAAGAAGAACCACAATTCCACTTGCAACCCCACCAACGACGGCAGAAATAAAACCATATAACCACTTTTTCCAGTTCATAACTAAGTCCTTTCTGTAATAGCAATGTTATTGTTAAACCCTTTAGTTTCAACAAGTTTCCAACCCGGCTTGAGAGCACCAAAACGACCCCTAACCACGACACACGTTGCTATAGGATCAGTGATCATTCCAAACACTCTAAGCATATTATCCACGTTATATTCAAATGGACATCCGAGAAGGTGGCCTGCAGTATAGCGTCCAAATAGGGTGTTTGTCGGTATGTCATCCCAAACTTTCACAATCGCATCTACGCAAGCCTGCTCTTTGTCCCCAGGAACAAAGCAGTGAATCCCGAAATCTCCATGAATAGTTGAACCAGCACCAAATAAGCTAGCTACTGCAGCATAGTCAGCGTGATCTTGGGCCACTAGGCTTCTGTCACGAGAACTTCTCTGTGGGTTGCCTTCCTCAAACCAACCGATTCCGTAGCCTTCATCGGCAACACAAGGCACACCAAATGGGAGAATGTTTCCAAGCCCTAGGAATCCATATTCAGCAAGATCCTTTGCCTTTCGAGGCCATTCTCCGTCTCTGGGGGTGTGAATCGTAAGATAGTCTTTAGCAACTAGAGAATAAGGATCATAGTTTCCTTCTGCCAATAAAAGTTTAGTAGTAGGAACAACAATCTTTGTATCTACACCATTCTTAAATGGCTCGTTGCAAATCTCGACAAAAGTATATGTGCCTTCTAAGGCGTCTACACATCTCTGAGCATGAACAAGTTGGTCTACCTGATCTGGCATGAGAATCTGGGCATCTGCAAAGATTACGAACTCTAGGTAGAATCCTTGAGAGTTGATAAACCTTGCAAATTCCCTTAGCCTATCGTAGTAGTTATCAATGCTCCTTGGATCTAATGGCCCCCAACTGACCATCCCTAGAACTCTGAGAACATTGACTTTATTTATTTTAGCCCAAGTTAGGAAGTTTGTCAAGTCCTCCACAGCAAGATATTTCTTAAATAGCAAGAAAGCAGTTAGGCCATGCCATTTGAAGACTGAGCCATCTGGTTTGATGAAGTTAAGGTCACTGACCTTTAATGCCTCTAACTTGTTGACTGGCTTAGGTTTAGTGAATTCCTTATATTCATCCGACTCCATAAGATATTGTCGAATATCTTCGGCATAGGCCCCATTCATAGCTGCCCAAAGATAACCTTCGGCACCTACAATATCTAGCTCTCTCTTGAGCACCTCTCGATAGAGGCTTCTTAGAGTTTCCCACGTTGTCTTGTACCAGGATTCGGTAATAGTAACCATTACTTTAAACCCATATGCTGAATAAGAAGTCTATTATTCTCTACAACCCCACGCTCGATCTTGTCTAGCTGTTCTTTTTGTGCAGCAAGTTTCTGTTCTATAGCCACGATCCTTTCTCTGTTTACAATTGCAAATGATTCTGAGGAGGCCATTCTTTGATTTTGTGCGTTAATGGAAAATCCAAAGATAGCCATAAGGATTGCAAAAAGTGCGCCCGTGACCCAAGTTTTCCAGTCGTTCATTAGATACTCCTTATTTGATTCCGATTGGAATGAACCGAATAGCAATTGTAAGCACGGTAATGATTATGCCAATTGCAGCCGTCCAAGTGACGGATCGTGTAGAAATGGCTGAGAGTTGCTTAGCGGTTTCTAGTTTAAAGGCGTCATAATCAACCTTGAATGAGTCAAACATCTCTCGTGAAAGCACCCGAGTTCGTTCAGCCTCAGCTATAGCATGAGCATGATTAAGCCCTTCTAACCGGCGTTCGACTTCGCTAGATTTTAGGTCTAGTGCATGTTCCTGTGCAGTAAAACGCTGCTCAACAAGTTCCCGTTCATATCTAATACGTTGCTCGAAATATCGTTCAAGGGTAGCCCTTCGTTCCTCGCAAGTGGCTTCAGAGATTTCAGGACTCATTGGATCTCCCTTCGTTTGCCAGTTTTGTCGCGCCCTGAGGAGTTCCAGAGTTCGACATGAATCGAGCCGTTTTCCATTGTGACACGGCCACCAGAAGCGGGGTTGTTACGATCATCCCAAGAAATGAGAGTCATATTAGGGCTGAAGTGTTTAGGATAGTTAGTTGTCACATCGATCTTAGGAGCTTGCAGTTCGGGGTTTATGATAATCGGTGTTTCAGGAGGCTCGATTATCTGAGGTGTGCCTGGATTTGCTGCAATAATAGCCTTATGCCAAGGTAGCAACTCTTGGTGGTCTAGCACCCCTCCTGGTCTAGCATAACTAAACCATAGAATACCAACTACTCTTGGATCTCTCCTGGCAAACTCTGCATACACCGGCTGCATAGCTGCCAAAGTTAGCATATTTATCCAAGCACCATTCCGATCATAGGCTTGAGCGACAATAACGATTGGCGTCTGTCCGGGAAGCCTCTCAGATTGCCTCTGTAGGCTCATTAGAAGCCGTTCTGGGGCATCCGATTGCTCGGAAGGGTCAAGGTAGCCATAAATCGCTTGCCAGTCAACCTGAGGCGGCTGGACATATTCTGGAGGTAGTTCTGAATCTGTGTAATATAGGTAAGGTTTCTTGCTTAGCTCAAAGGTATTACGAACCTCCTCAGCTTTGGTAATTTGATCTAGATTATCTACCCAAATACAAACTACCTTATTCCAGTATGCCCTATAGTTCCCTACCTCGTTCCAATGCGCTATCATGCCAGCATTGGCATATGCCATATCTTCAGCATAATCAATAAATTGCGCCCATTTCTGGCTTTCGTCTAGGTCGGTGTCGCAATCAAATACCCCGCCAAACGCAATGTTCGTGCCAAGTTCGAGGACTTTTGGGGTATATTCGCCATACCTTCCCATGACCTTAAAGTAACCCAACCAGAGCGGTCTAGGGAGAGGGGTTATGATAGGGTCAGCAGCAAATTCTTCTACTTTGGCTATGCCGAATCTGACTCCCATATCTCCATCGGTGCAAGCAGCGAAAAACTCTCCATCGCATGAGCAATGGGGGGTGAATGATTCCTCGCCGTCGAAGAACTTTAGCTTACGTCCATCAGGTAGCCAAGCCATATTACCAGATTCGAGATCCTCAGCAATTCTACAACCATCTCCATAGAAGGCCATCGTATAGCCTGGGATGGTGTCTTTAGTAGCATCAACAGTAGACACCCAGCCGTTTGAGTCAATGTTAGATATCCCTGTTGGTGCAGAAGGCTGAACGACTTCTACTGCACTTTCGCCTTCTCTTCGCTTAACTACCATTCTATCGCTCAACCGTTGCCAAGCAACCCAACCATATCCAATAGCAACTGGCGAATTGCCCCAGATTTGATCTAGAACTTCTACTTCACCAGTTTTAAGGTATCTAAGAACTGCACGAAAGTCTGGTTCTCCGTCTCTGTAGATAACTGCTACATTGTTATTAAACAAACCCAACCTAGGATATGCAGCTGTCCCTGGAGCAAGAGGAAAGTCCCATACAGATTCTAAGGCTAAGGATCTAACATCATATTGTTCTACTCTTAGCCAGAGATAATCAATTTGCCAAGCAGCATAGAGCTTCTTGTTGATTATCTTAATATCCGGGTGCATTCCTGGCCCAAGGTTGAGCTTAGTCATTGTAGCACCTAAATTCTAGAGTTCGTCTAATCCAGCCAAAGAGATCTTCTAACTGATATGGGCGCTTTTGCACAATTCTAACCAGTCCTAGGATTCTATTGTCTATCATTCTATCTCTAACTTCATTTAAATCTCGTCTAGTTAGGGCGGCTAGGGTAATTGGACCTAGGATACCATCGGCTTTAACCCCAAGAATTTCTTGCAGCTTAGATATAGCATAACTAGGGCCACTAAGGACTCCATAGTCTACGAGAAACTCCTGAAATCGCCCTTCTGGAAGAGTGTCGAATCTTGGACCTTCGATATACTTTAGCCTATAGATGTTTTCAGCTTCTTCTTTTGTAACCTTACCATCTGCCCAAGCTTCAGGATTAGCTTTTTCTGAGATACCATATTGGGTGCGCCTACCAGGGTCATTTGGAAAATCTGTTGGTTCCCCATCTACGGTCTCTCTTTTAATGACTTCGTTAATTATCTGTGTCAGGGGTTTTGGCATTTTCAAATTCCTTGATTCGCTTATTTTGTTCTGCGACAATTGCTTCTAACTTGCTAACCTTATCCTTTAACATTGATATTGCTACTTCTTTGGCCCCTATCATAACGAACAAATATTCTTCTTGGTTCATACGATCTCCTTATGATACTGATACGATAATACCGTTTTCTACAACGATAGAAGACATGGCTGTTGGGTCAAACGTTCCAGAGTAAACAGAGACTTTTTCAAGTATCTGGTGTCCACTAATTACCAAAGGATTGTGGCTATTCTCGGTAGTTGTTGGGGTGATATAGGTTTCTCCCCAAGGCAAATCGGCCGTACCTAGATCCACCCCAGCATGAGATCCAGGTTCAATGTCGTCTCCATAGATATGAATTGTTGGAGTATCTGCAGTGACTCCTGACCAGATTGTTATATGATCATGATATAGGTTCATCTGAGAGAATTGTGTGCTAACAATTGGGGATCTAAACCAGAGTCTATGAATAGTGTCATCCCTAGTATTGATGATCGCACCAGAAGTTCCCCAACGAATCGACCTATCTATATCACTGTCGGCTGTTGCAAGATCAATAAGAATTCCTTCAGTATCATTAATTTCTAAAACTGAAGTCTCAAAGCTGCCAGTAATAGTTGCATCAGTGGCTTTTAAGGCTCCTGCAGCCGTGACAGAAAATGGAGCATCAGCGAAAGTGCTATCTCCTGCCCAGAAAGCATTGGTCCCTGCCGAAGACATAGCAACATAATCTGCATCGGAACCAGAAGATAATTGGTTTACTGCTAGAGTGAATCCACCAATTGTCCCGCTAACAGCTTTCATCACCCCTGCGGCGGTTACACTAAATTTGGCGTCATCAAAGGTTGAGTCGCCAATTTGGATAGCGTTGGTTCCATCAGAGATGAGAGCAACATAATCAGCATCAGTCCCGGCTGAAAGAGTGTTAGCCCCAAGGGTGAAACCTCCAATAGTTCCTGCCGCTGCCGTAACAGTTCCACTAAAACTCGCGTTACCAGAAGCATCAACCTGAGTCTTTGCAACATTCCCGTGCATAACACGGAAGCCATTAGTTGTATCTATAGCTACCCAAGTTTCGGCTACATCTCCAGCAGCGAATCCATAAAGGGTGCTGGTATAATCATAGAGCCCCTTAAGATTTCCTATTGCCCACCGCTCACCTAAAGCGTTCCAAGTCCAGCCAGTTCTAATAGTTCCTACAATTGATGGCCCTAATGTAGTTCCTGCAACAGATGGACGCTCGGAAGCATACTGCTCAATAAACCCTTCTCCTAGCTGTCCAGTGTTGACTACTGCAGTTCCTGCAGGCCAAGCATTAGCTCCAGTACCATCTTGGTTTCGTTCAATATCATATGTATATGGGCCAGTTCCAGATGGTGCAGAAGCTACATTCATAGCCTCAAATGCTGTAAGACTCTTAAGAAATACTCTATCTCCACTAGCAAGGAAGTTGTGTTCCACTTGCATAGTAGTAGCTACAGCAGTGAGAGCTACAGAAAGTTTCGTAGTGTCAGCAGTCCAAATATTTCCACCGACAGTTGCTACAACCGACCTTGCTACAAGCTCCCATACATTAAGTTCGGCAGCATAGAGTGTTCTCCACCGAGTTGTATCTTCACCTAGATCATCGGTCCAGTGGGTTGCAGGAGTAAAGACGTTAGTTTTGTGGTAATGAATACTATGCGATGCATCATTGACAAGCAGGGCTGTTCCATCTACGTGTCGATTAGGGCCAAGTTGGACATCATAGGTATTAATAAGTGAGATGTTTGTGGCCCAATCTTGGAATTTGTTTCCAGCAATAACAACACCGATAGCAAAGTTATTCGTCCCTAGTTTAATTCCAATACCAGTTCCTACTGCGTTCTGTGGTCCAGCAAACTCATTGCCTTGAATACTCATTCCACAGCCACCATTGTAGATTGCTAATCCATCGGTGCCTGTGGTGTAATTTTCAAACCAATTACCATGCATTGTTAATGCATCAGCTTCTTCTAAATATACTCCACCTGCAAAACCAGTTTCGAAGTCATTACCTAAGAAGGTCCAGCCAGAAACCTTTACTTCCCCATAGACATTCCATAGAGTATTTGCCTTAATACGATTCCCAATAAATGTTGCGTGATTCGCATACCCATCCACGCCAATAATATTTATACCGTTTCCTAGAGTCTCAATGTCACACCCTGAAACATGAATAGAAATTACTGGCTTAGATCCAGTTGTATCAAACTGAATACCTCCGTTAGGCCAATTCTTGATATAAAGATCCTTAACATGGATAGATACAACATCGAACAGATGTATTGCATAAGTTCCAGTTGACGATAGGAGTTGAAACCCTTCTAGAACACTCCCCCATTCGTCTGTAGCTCCATCAATGTTGATTCCGTAGCTAGCTCCAGTATATTGAAGAATACTTCCACCAGACGTTCCATCGCCCTTACCAGTGCCTTTTAGACTAACATACTTCTTTAATGCTAAAGTTGTGCCAAAATGGAAATCTCCTTCAGGAATGAATACCACTCCACCCCCGGCTGCATAACAAGCATCAATAGCAGCTTGAATAGAAGTAGCATTATCTGTGGCACCATCCCCCTTAGCTCCAAACGCCTCATCAGTGATATCTATGTATGGACTCTCTCCAGACAGTGCCCACGCGACCTCTTCTGCAGGGGTGTATGGATTAAAGATATCTATCTGAGGTTCAGTATCTCTAATCATTAGCAGTATGTCACACTGCACACTCGGAGTATCTGACCTCAGCCGAATAAGCCCCTTCGTCCAAGCTGTTCTCGTGCTGCTGTAATCATGATATACATTACATGGACGGGTGCTCTTTAGAACGAGATAATCAATGTTCTCTGGGTCATAAGGATTTAGTTCATGTGAAATCAAGACATCAGTATAGGCAGTTGACGGAAATGTCACATGCACAACCTGGTGCTGTTTCGCAATTTTACTACGGCTAGCCAAGTTTTTCTCCTAGAGCTTCTGCACGAGTGGCAATATTGATGATCTTGAAATCATTATCTGGTAAGTAATTCCAGAATCGGAGTTTGTAGTTAATTCCGGTTCTCCCTACTCGAAGTCGTATGACCTCTGTTTGCCGAGTTCCATATGAGGAACTTGTCCAGATTGAAGCATTCCATGTTGCACTATTCGCTGTCGTGGTTACTGTCTTAACTTGCCCGAAGCTAGAATCTCTATTAAATGCCAAAGCTATATAATAGGTTATTCCAGTAACATCTGAATCAGTTTCCACTGTAATAAACTCGAATCTCTTCTTGCTTATTCCTCCATTATAACTTCCAGATATGCTACTATATGACATATCTGACCAAGTGGTATCCCATTCAAATCTTGGGCCACCAATATAGGCTGTATATGTTGCTCCATTAGTGAGGCCAGTAATAGCTAATGCAAGAGTTAATGCTGTAGAGGTGTTAGAAGATATTCTTCTACGATCAACATAGTGACCGTTACTATCGACAAGAGTTATATACCGTTCTACAAGTTTGCTTCCAGTATTATAAAAACCAGTTCCGGCAACAGAACTCAGCGATGTTCCGCTTTGTGTAAATGTTGCAGAAGTTGTTCCGCTTGGCACGCCATCATTATTGGCTGTTCCATACTTGAATACTTGTCCTGCATAGCTCCCTAACATAACTCTAACAATTCCAGTTGCATCATTAACAGTAGCTAATGAACAAGCATCAATAGGATCCCAATAGTTGCTTACCCAGCAATTTAATCTATAAGAATATGGCAGAATAAAGGTATTTCTAGTTTGGCTAGTCGCTGGTAATGCCCAGAGAATGAGCTGATCTACTGTACTTACAGCCCCACAAATATATTGTGGGTAAACTTCGTTAATCGCTCGGACATCTGACTCAATGAATCCTAAGCCGATTGGCACAACTGCACCCAATCCATCCCATACAACTGGACCACTGTCACTCCACCAATAGAGTTTCCCTTCAGACACAACAATACTTCTAAAACTCACGCATCCAATATCGGGAACAACCAACTTAATAATCCACTCATCAGGATCGTTACCATCAAGACAATAGACCGAGTTCTCCTTGAAGATATAGAGTAGATCATTTGCTACACAAAGCCCTGTGATCTTCTGCCCATCATCAGGATTAATCAGTTCATACCCTTCTGGATCCCAAGCTTCTGGTTTACCTTCACCAGAGTAGTAGAGATAATTATTAGTGGCTCCAAATAGTCTCGATTTGTGCCATGCAAGATATTTAATTCCGCTTGTAGGAGTGTTATTTTCGTCTGTATCAGGGGCGACAGTTGTTAATGCTGAATCGGCTACGTTCGTTGTCGCAGTTGTGCTGGTATTATTTGCAATAGTTCCAGCTCGATAGAATCTCGACATCGTATCTGTATTACGCACATACAAATACCGAGTAGTGACTTGGGTATCTGCCGAGAGTGGAATGTTTGTCCAATTAATCTGTTGACTAGATACTGTAACTGTCGCACTTGCAGTAGCACTCACACTAGATTCATAACCAGTATTAGTATTCGCATAGGTGACTCTTAACTCATAGGTGCCATTATGACTTCCAGCTGCCCCTGCAGCTCCAGCCATTGTGCCAACGGTAGGAGCGGTAATTCCGACACCTTGTAATGCTAATGCTGCAGAAACATAGGAGATCTTCTTAGTTTCTTGTCCATTAGCAAGGTAGCAGATATTATTCGCCTCACAAAAGCTAGGAAAGTAATCTCCTGCTGTTAGTGATGCTGCTCCACCAATACTAGTAGCTACTCCACTTGTATTTAACCAATCTACCTGTCCATTGTTAGATACACAAATGTGGTAGGCATAAATTGTATCACTCGATCTCCTACGATATTCGAACTGCCCTATAATTGGATTAGCAGACAGGGCTGTCGTATTCATAGTTGTAAAGCCATCCCGTTTCGTAGGAATGGCTGAATTTCCTATGTTTACTAAGTTACTATTATAACCTCTTGGAGAGGCATTTTTAGGGAGTTTGCTCGCCTCTGTAGAAGTTACAACTCCTTTAGACCAATCTCCGAACTGGTCAGTAATAACTTTTCCCATTAGAACAGACCACCATAAAAGTCTTCATCTCGGGTAAGAATCGCAGTGCTACCTATAGCTCCACGAGTTTGGTTTTGGATGAATGTCTGGTAGAGGCCAGTTTCTAAATCCGAAGCCATCTTTGCCCAGATTTGCATAGATTTCTGGCTAACATCTGTGTTATAGCCAGCAAACATCAATAGAGCATCCCAGACTAGAATTCTAGAAAATGGCGCTGGGATATCTGGGATGTCGTTGTCGTTGCTTAACACACTTGGTTGACGATAGAATTGATATTCTATAATCTCTCCTGCATTTGGCAGTGATAAAAATTCGATGGTTCTATATTGACGACCATATTCTGCAGGAAGTAGAGTTAGATTAGTGACTGTAGCACTGTTACTAGTTAGGGTCATTGTTCCTACCCAAGTGCCGGTTTTGGTGACTCCTAGGATCTTTGTAAAGGCTGTTGATCCAGCTACAGGAGTTGTGCCTGTTGGGGTGATTGTCTCAGTTGTCACGCCAGATGCCGTGTCGCCTTTGATAATTACTGTTACTGCTGTATCACTTGCGCTCGAACTCGAAACCGTAATTACACTCGAACTCGACGGCTGGGCAGCCACAGGCCAAATGTCAGCAAACTTCCAGTAAATGTCTCCTGTAGTATTGATCCAATCTATTCCCATATTCTCTATAGATCGTTCTTGAAGTTCCTTCATGTGATACTTCTGAGTTCGATTATAGAGATAGATGATTCTTGCAACCTCTGGATGAAGAGCATAAACTCGTTGGTTTGCCACCATCGTAATAGTCTGTGCGGTGTGCCACTTCATAAAGGGCCAATGGAAACTCGCCAAGCGAGTTGCGTGGGCTTGTTTGATGAAGTTTTTGACTAGAGTAAGAGTGGTGCCAGAATCACCACTCTCATCTAGATTTGCTAATACTTCATCTTGTAGATTCTTATACGTTAAAATATCAGCCATTTATCCACTCACATAGATAGCGAGGTTTCTGAATCGCTTTGGAATACGAACAATCTTGAACTGATTGGAGAGGAATGGTGCATCGCCTCCACCTTGGTTGATCACCAAAGCACCAGTTTGTAGCAGCAGGATATCGGACCTTTGTGGAAGTATTCCAGTTACCGTCAAAGCTCCCGTTTGTGGGAATGCCTTTATGTTGTACTGCAAGTGTGTAGCTGTGGTAGCCCCAATTGTCAATGCTCCGGTAGTTGGTTTAGCAACTTCCGATGGCACCGACCGTGGAGCCACTCCACCAACAACGACCGCTGCTGTTGCAGGCGAGATAAAATCGTGCCTGTTAGCAACAAAATCATTACCAGTGATTGTAAGACTTCCACTTAGAGGGTAGTGAACCTTATCTTGTTGAGGATATGGTGCCTCACTTGCAATAACTACACTTACCGTTGGCATGACCTTTGTGCCCTCGTCCACAATGACGAGAAGCTGCGGGTCAGTAACTAGTGCTCCAGTGCCGACTGCCGCAATGTGGTTCGATATTCTAAGTGGCTCAGCTCCAGCAATAACCACTTCTCCAACTGAAGTCGTCAACGGCCAATTCGTTACATGGAATGGTGCTTCACTTGCAAAGGTCAAGCTGCCCGTTGTTGGAGCAGGGTTGAACTCTCTGAACAAGCTCGGGGTTGAACCAACAATAGCAAGTGCAACCGTCGATTGAACTGGTCGGTGTTCTTGGAATAGCGAAGGCGTAGAACCTTCAATTACCAAGGCTCCAACCACTCCACCAGGAGCTTCTGGAATGAGGGCTGCAGGAGTCTTGCCAGCAAATGTAGCTGCTCCAGTGCTAGGCGAAATGATATGATTCACTATATCATATGGAGCACTGCCACTAACTACAACTGCTCCAATTGTCGGATACTTTAGAACATTAACAAGCCTCGTCGGGCCACGCCAGCAAA
>Ga0265297_10001032_pt1 | contig 69646 bp, 64 predicted proteins | sample Munlanlwell13791_FD_192502 | JGI IMG/M metagenome (GOLD analysis project Ga0265297, IMG submission 192502) | Leachate microbial communities from a municipal landfill in Southern Ontario, Canada - Leachate well 137-91 | ecosystem: Engineered > Solid waste > Landfill > Unclassified | place...
GGGACGACCGCCTGCTCGATGTTCAACAGCTCAAAACCGACGACCTTAGGGGGCTCCAGTTTTGAACTTTAAACAGTCCACTTTTCAGTTTTTCCCAACATACTATCAATTATCGGTCGCCCTGAGCACACGGCACGCTTCCGCCGTGAGCGCGGCCCGGGCGCCCGGTCCGGATGGGCCAGACCGACACCGCCAGGAGCGTTATCCTCCGGACCCGAGCAGGGAAACCACCTCGGCCTGGAGCTCCCCGATGCCGAGTCCGGTCTCCGAGCTGACCCAGGCGATCTGCTCCGCCCGCAGGCCGAGGGCTCGCGCCACGTCGCGGCGCTGGGCCGCCACGCGGGAGCGCGGGACCTTGTCGACCTTCGTGGCCACGATCCGCCAGGGAAGGCTCACGGACCTAAGCCAGACGAGCAACTGCTCATCCAAGGCGGTGGGGCCGACCTTGGCGTCCACCACGACGAATACCATGCGCAGGCTCGGCCGGCTCGTCAGATGACCCTCGATCATGGGACCCCAGCCGGCCTTGATGGACGGATTCCCATGGACGAAGCCGTAGCCTGGCATATCCACGAGCCATCGGTCGCGGCAGATCTGGAACACGGTGATGGTGCGGGTACGGCCGGGCAGGCTCGAGACACGGGCCACGTCCTTGCCGCAGACCGCGTTGACCAGCGAGCTCTTTCCCACGTTCGAACGGCCCACGAAGGCGACCTCGGCGAGGCACGGGGCGATCTTGTCCGGATCGGTCTCGCTCAAGAGGAAACGGACATCCCCAAAGGGCTTGGGCATCAGGCCCTCATTCTATCATTCAGCGAACGAGTAGGGGCCTAACGGCCCCGCCGCCGCACCGCGGGGCCGAAGAGAAGCATCGTCAGCACCAGGGCGGCGAAGAACAGCACCGGATGCCGGGTGACAGCGTAGGGCAGGAAGGATTCGAGGCCGAACGCGGGTTTCCGGGACGGCGGGGCGTCGGTCTTCGGAGCCGGAGCGACCTTGACTACCGAGCCGTCGGCCAGGATCTTGCCGACGTCGCGGACCGGCACGCGCCCCGCGATGATGAGGACCTTCTCGCGGGTCCCCGGGATGGACTGATAGCCGATGGTCCTGGAGAACTCGAAGCGCGTCCGCTGGGACAGGCGGGAGACCGTCTCCTGCAGGATCGCCTGAGGCTCGCTCCGCGGCTCGATGCGCAGGCCGAGAAGGATCTCCGTCATGTCCACGGACGGCTCCCTCATCGCCGGAGAGAACGGACGGGCGAGCTCCAGGCGCGAGACCCCGCGGGAGGATAGGGCGTCCGACACGCGCTCCGTCGGCAGCCAGCCGCGCAGCGCGACCCGTGTCCTCTCCTGGTTCAAGAAGACGGGCGGCACCGCCCCGTCCAGACGCAAGCCCGCGTTGTCGCGCAGGCCGGCCGCGGTCGCGGCATAACGGCCAGGAGTGGCGGAGACATCGAGCTCCACGGTGACATAGAGCCCGTCTCCGGCCGAGGCTGGGGCGCGAGACCCGGGGACGTCCTTGGGCCCCCCGAGGATCGCTCCGCCCGCCACCGGACTCCTGTCGCCGAGGATGTGCTCGTCGTAGTCCACCCGGCTCAAGGTCTTCGCGCTGTCCGGCGAGAGGCTCTTGACCTTGGCCGAGGGGAGCAGCAAGGGAGTGCTCAACCCCGCCCAAAGAGAATAGAGACGCGGATTCTGCGGGGCCGGGGCGTCCCGCAGGCCCGCCGGCTCGACCGAGACCTTGTCGCGGCTCGATGGAGTCTTGGCAGGGGTCGCCGGGACGGGGCGCGGCATCCCGCCCTGCGGGAGGGGACGCGCCTCCGATCCGGGGCGCACGACCGGGCCCACCGGCACGGCATCATTCGGGCCGGAGACCTGGGACGAGTTCGTCGGCGCCGGTTCGACGATAGTCGGCGGGTCGGGCTTGTTCGGCTGAGTCCCGTGATGGGGCCCGGATTCCTGGAAATCGCCTTGGTCCGGGGTGATGGGGCCCTGGTCGTTCGGGTCCTCGCCGAAGTGCTTCATGCTGAAGCCGGAATCGTCCTTCTTCTGGGTCGGAGCCCCGGCCAGCGCGGCGGAGGGAGGCAGGGCGATGAGGACAGCCGCCGCGAGGATCGGCAGGGACGAAAGTCCCACGCGCGCCATGGGCCTATTGTACTACTTGCACGGTGCCCCGCGCAACCCATTTCCTGGAGGCCAGCAGCGCCAGGCCGATCAGGGTCCCGACGACGAGCCCGCTCAGGGTCTGCAGGACGACATCCTCGAACGGGGTCTGCGCGCGCGCCAGGGCGTCCGCCAGGCCGATGGGCGAGAACATGCCCAGCAGCAGCCAGGGACGCGGGTCCTGCCGACCGAGGTCGGCGGGGCTCTTCTTCAGCCTCTCCACGAAGATCCACAGCCCCACGAACAGACAGGGAGTGCCCACGGCCCACTCCCTCCACCGGTCCACAGCCCACCACCAGGCAGGCTCCCGAGCGGCCCCCCACGCGGCCCAGGCCCTCGGCCCGAAACGCTCCAGCCAATGAGGGGCGAAGAAGACGAGCGCCGTGAACAGCAGCAGGCACGCCAGGCGCACGCTCTGGCCTTTCGGCCCGGAAGCGATGCGGCGCCGCAGGGAAAGGAGCACGCCTCCGTCCTGCGGTGCCGAGCTTCCCGATCGGGCTCGGCGCAGAGCCGCCAGTTCCTCGGCATCGGGCACATAGAGCCCCGCCAGGGTGAAGAGGAGCGTGACTCCCGGAGCCCACAGACCCCAGCCGAAGAGGGAGGCCCCCAGGCGCCAGGCTCCCGCGGATAGCAGCGCATAAGCGGCCAACCCGGAGAGAAGGCTCACTCCGACCGCGGCCCAGGTCCCTGAAAGGACCTCCAGCAAGGGCGACGCGATCGGCAGACGCCCCGCGCGGTGCATGCCGCGGACGACCCGGATGCCCTGCCTCATGGCCAAGAGGGGACCGCCGACGGTGACGATGCCCGCGAGGAGGAACCGCGCCCACCACTCGACGGCGCTCAGAGACCGCGCCTCGCGCGGCCCGGCGGGGATCCCGGACGACACCCCGGCCCCGCGCATCTGGCGGATGAGCCGGCGCAGCGAGGAGAGGTTCTCCTCGACGCTCCGTCCTCGGACAAGATGCAGGAGCAGGACCCCGTTCCCGCGGCCCTGCGCCTGACCCAGGCCGGCGGCCAGGCTCGAGTCCGCGGGCAGTTCCCCTGCGGTCAGCACGCGGGCCAAAGAACCCATGCCGTCCAGGAACGAGGAGCGCTCCTCGCGCTCCGCGTTCCCGATGGAGTCCATAGCGGGGACTCCGTCAGGCTCCAGCCCGGCCGCGTTCGCGAACACGGCCCAAGCGCCCCCCTTCTGCAGGGCATCCCTCAGCAGCGGGAGCCCTCCCTGCCGGGGGTGGCGGTAGCCGGGGGCGATGACGAACATCGCGGGCAGACCCCTCTCCTGGGCCAGCAGCAGGTCCGGGCCGGTCTCGACGTAATAGGCCGGGATCAGCTCGCGGGCGCTGATGCGGGCGGCGTCCTGCGGGTCGTAGCCGATGGACAGGGACTGGGGCTCCACGCCTTCCGGCAGCGCGACCGACCGCAGCCCGCCGAACTCTTCCTCTTGGAGCTCGAAATCATGATAGCGGGCCGCGACGCGCAGGCGCTCGAGTACGCCGGGGTCGCGCGCCCAGAACGCGTGGCCCTTGAGCGGACCCGAGGCCCTGAGCAGATCCCCGGAACGGAAGAAGCGGTCCAGGTCCTGCGGGCGCAGGAGCACGGCCCCCACGCCCATCCGGCGGGCGCGTTCGAGGAACTCGCTCTCCGGGATGCGCTCGACCGAACAAAGGGCCCGCACCTCCCGATGATCGATGAGGAACGCCACGGTGCGCTCGCGGCCGCGGATGTCCCTCCACAGCCCCAAGACGACGAAGCCCGCGAAGAGCAGGCCCGCGGTCTTGGCCCAGCCTCTAGACAGGAGAGCCATCGTCCGCGCGCTTGAGCGCCTCGGCGTACAGCCCCAGGTAGCGCTCGGCCGAAATCCTCCAGCTGAAATCCCTGCCCATGCCCGCGCGGACGCGCTCCTCCCAGGGGCGCCGGTCCGTCTCGCCGAAGGAAGCGAGGCAGGACGACAGGCCCGCGCCCACCGCTTCCGCGGAAGCCTGCGGGACGGAGAATCCCTCGGCGCCGATCGTGTCGGCCAGGCCTCCCGTACGGACGCTCACCGGCACCGCGCCGTAGCGCAGGGCGATCATCTGTCCCAGCCCGCACGGCTCGAATCGCGACGGCATCAAGAAGGCGTCCGCCGCAGCGTACACCCGGTGGGCGAACGGCTCGTCGAAATCGGCCCGATAATGGACGCGCGCGGGATGACGCCGGGCGAACTCCGAAGCGCGCCTCTCCATGGCGGGGTCGCCGTTGCCGATGAGCACGAACTGGGCCCCCCGCTCCAGGATGCGCGGCAGGGAATCCAAAGCGAGGTCGACCCCTTTCTGGGCGTCAAGCCTGGATACGGACCCCACGAGCATCACGTCCGGCCGGACCTCCAGCCCTGCCTCCGCTTGCAAAGCGGCCTTGCAGGCCGCTTTACCCGCGGGAAAATCGCCGCGGCCGTAGCGTCTCGGCAGATGCGGGTCGGTCTCCGGATCCCAAAGTTCGACCTCCAAACCGTTCAAGACGCCGAACAGGACATCCCCTCGCTCGCGGAGCACCGCATCGAGGCCGAGCCCCCTCTCGGGGGTGCGGATCTCCTCGGCATAGGTCGGACTGACCGTGTTCAGGACGTCGGAGAACGCTAGGCCTGACTTCAGATAGCTGACGCGGCCGAAATGCGATACGCGCCCGTCCGAAGGAAGGTCGAGCCCGGCGAGCGAGTCCGGCGCGAAGCACCCCTGATAAGCGAGATTGTGGATGGTGAACACGGTCGCGGCCCCGCCCAGGTCCGGGTCCGAACGGTAGAGGGTCCTCAGATACACCGGCAGAAGTCCGGTCTGCCAATCATGGCAGTGGAACACGTCGGGCTTGAGGCCCGCGAGCCGGCTGCCCTCCAAGACCGCACGGCAGAAGAACGCGAAGCGCCGGGCGTTGTCCTCATAGTCCGCTCCCCCCTGCATGTACAGTTGGGCGCGGTCGTAGAATTCCGGACAGTCCACGAGCAGGGCCTCCGCGGAGCCGGTCGAAGCCCTCAGGAGCCGCGCTTCGACGGTCCTGTCCCCGAGCCTCACGCTGATCTTCCCCGGCAAGGGCTCGGTCGAAGCCGTGGCCTGCCGAACGGCCCGATAGTACGGCACGAAGAGCGTCACCCGCAACCCCATCCGGGCGAGCTCGCGCGCCAGGGCTCCGGCAACGTCGGCCAAGCCGCCGGTCTTGCAGAACGGGACCGCCTCGCTGGCCGCTAGGACGACTTGCATGGAGCCCCTATTCGAGCCTCTTGGGGACGCTGTCCGGCCTGCGCCGGTCCGTATCGCTCGGCAGGTTGACAGGCGGGGTCACCGTGGAGACCGGCACGCGCACGGTGCGCGTTGACTTCGATACAGGGTGGGAGCGCGGAGCCGGGGGAGCCGAGCGGACCGGCGGAGCCGGGCGCGCGGTGAGGCGCCTGTAGCGGCCGATGAGGAATCCGCCGATCAAGGACAGCAGGACCAGGAGCCATCCGATGAGCGCGCCGGCCATCAAGTCTCCTCCGGAGGCTCTGCCTCCGGAGGATGCTGTTCTTCCTCCGCCGGAAGCGGAAGCTGCGGCGCTTCCTCCTCCATCGGAGGGAGCTTGGCCACCGCTTCGGCCGGGTTGTAGGAATCGATGGGAGGAAGGTCCCGCAGGCTCCTCAGCCCGAAATGCCTCAGAAACTCCACGGTCGTCCCGTACAGGAGCGGACGGCCGACGGTCTCCTTGCGGCCGACGACGCGGGTCAGGCCTTTCTCAAGGAGGGTCTCCAGCGCGGCGATGACCTCCACCCCGCGTATCTCCTCGATCTCGGCCCGTGTGAGCGGTTGTTTGTAGGCGATGATGGAGAGCGTCTCCAGAGCCGGGCGGGAAAGCCGCATGGTCATCCGGTCCTTATAGAGGCCGCGGATGTACGGCGCATAGACCGGCCGGGTCGCCAGTTGGAAGCCCTCGGCGATCTCCACCACCTGCAGAGCCGCCTGCCGCTCGTCGTAATCCCGCTGGACCTCCGCGATGAGCCCGGAGACCTTCTCCTTGTTCTTTTCTCCCAAGGCCTGCGCGATCCTCGCCGTGCTCAGCGGCTGGTCCGTGATGAACAGCAGGGTCTCGATGGCCTTCTTAAGATCCGTGTTCTCCATGTTCCTCTTTCTCGGCTCCCGGCCAGATGGACGGGAGCTGCTCGGGGGCCTCTTCCTTCCGGTAGATCAATATCGGAGCGAACGGAGCCTCCTGGCGCGCGAAGACGCGCTGTATCTTGACGAGCTCCAGGAGAGCCAAAAAGCAGGTGATGATGGCCTTGCGCCGCGCCTCTCCCTCGAAGATGTCCCGGAGCAGGATATAGGGCTTGGCCTCGAGCATGCGGAGGATCTTCTCCATCTTCTTCTCGATGGGGAACTCCTCTCCGGCCACGACGCGGCCGTCGTCTTGCGCCCTGTCCAGGATCTCCCGAAGGGTGCTCAGCAGGTCGAAGATGCGGATGTCGAGGTTCTTCTCCCGCTCCTGGAAGGAAGGCATGCCCCGGTAGAAGACGTCGGAGTACTCCTCCGCGCGCTTCGCCAGCAGGACGCTCGCCTCCTTGAACTTCTGGTACTCCTCGAGCTTGTTCCGGAGCTCGGTCTCCGGGTCAGGCCCCTCCTCCTCGAGGCCGGCAGGCTGAGCCGGGAGCAGGCTCCGCGCCTTGATCTGCATGAGCGTGCTCGCCACGACAAGGAAGTCGCCAGCCACCTCCAGGTTCAGCTCCTTCATCAGGTCCAAGTACGCCAAGTACTCCTGGGTGATCTTCGAAACCGAGACGTTCTGGATATCGAGGTCGTTCTTCTTGATGAGGAAAAGCAGCAGGTCCAGCGGACCCTCGAAGATCTCAAGATGGACCTCGTAGGCCTTGGATGCCATGTTCAAATCCGCGGCCGGAGGTTCATGGCCCTCCGCACGCGCTCCAGGGTGCGCCCCGCGACCTCGCGGGCCTTGCGGCTGCCCGCCTCCAGCACCGACTCGGCCAAGCCCGCGCCGGCGAAACGCTCCCGAGCACGGCGGAACTCCGCGAAAGGCTCGGCCATGGAGCGGAGCAGGTCCTTCTTGCAGGCCACGCAGCCGATGGCCCCGTCCCGGCATTCGGCCTCGCGGTTGTCCGCGTGGGGGCTGTAGAGCCGGTGCATGGCGAAGACCACGCAGCCATCCGGATGCCCCTGGTCCGCCGCGCGGACCTTCAGCGGATCCGTGTACATGGACATGACCTTCTGCTGCAGGGTCTGCTCCGTCTCGAGGAGCTCCACGCTGTTCCCGTAGGACTTCGACATCTTGCGGCTGTCCGTCCCCGGCACCTTGGCCGAAGGGGTGAGCATGGCCTCCGGCTCCGCGAGGACCTCCCCATAGATTGAATTGAAGCGCCGCACGATCTCCCGGGCGATCTCCACGTGGGCGACCTGGTCCTGGCCGACCGGGACCCAGTGCGCCCCATAGAGCACGATGTCCGCGGTCTGGAGCACGGGATAGCCAAGGAACCCGTGCGTGCGCAGCTCCAAGCGGGACTTCTCCGGGTCCGGTTCCACGGGCTCGAGCGGCTCGCCCGCGATCTTCTCGCGCATCTTCTTGCTGGGCAGTCCGGCCTGTTCCTCCAAGGCCTTGCCGAGCTTGGTCTTGGCCAGATCCTGGAGCTGCTCTTTGTAGGTCGGATTGTTCTCCAGCCAGGAGATGGGCGTGATCATGGACAGGAGCAGAGCCAGTTCCGCGTGTTCGGGCACGCGGGACTGCTGGAAGATGACGCAGCTCTCAGGGTCCAGGCCGGCGGCGAGCCAGTCCAGGACCATCTCCCGCACGTTCTCCTGGAGCATCCCCGGCTCCTCGTAGCCGGTGGTGAACATGTGCCAGTCCGCCACGCAGAAACAGCACTGGTACCGGCGCTGAAGCCCCACCCAGTTGCGCAGCGCCCCCCAGTAATTGCCCAAGTGCAGACGGCCGGTGGGCCGCATGCCTGACATGACGATCTGCCTGGATTCGGTCATGCGAAAGGGTATTCTATCAACTTCGACTCACCTTCTCCTATAGATTCCGAACTCGATGTTGCTCGCCATCCACGCCCCCTTCAGGGCCGCCCACGGCAAGAGCCTCCGGGGCCCGAAGGACGCCTCCAGCGCGTAATCCCGCGCCAAGAACTCGGTCACCCGCGGGCTGACCGGGTCCGCCCCTCCAAGCACGACATAATCCGGATGCAGCCCCTTTTTCAGCTGCGCCGGATCGGTGAAGAGGACGAGGTCGTAGCGGTCGAACCGGAAGGGAGGGGTCGTGTGAGGCTGGGGAGGAACCAGCAGCCCGACAGAACGGCCCTCGGGGACATGGCTCGCGATCCAAGCAGCCGCCTCGGCGCGCGTCCCTCCGGTCTTGGCCTCCTGCCTGAAATTCCAGAGATAGCAGAGGCCTCCCGCCCCGGTATCCGCCAGCAGCAAGCACGTCAACAGCCAGCCGAGGCGAGTCTTCGGGATCCGCCATAAGAGCCTTGCCGCCAACACCCCGCCGATCGCGAAGTAAGGCAGGAAATGCCTCGCGTGCCCGGGGTCCAGAGTCCTCCCGAACATATAGAAAAGGCCCACGATCATCGCCGTGGAAAGAAGCCTCTCTTTCGGCCCGAAGACCGGATGCCAGGACCCGATCATTGCGGCCAGGGCCGAAAGCGTCAACCCGAGCCCCCAATTCCGCCGCAAAAACTCCGCGACGAACACCCAGAAGCTGCCCGGAGTGCGGGGGAAATCGGTGCCGATATTGAGGTACATCAGCTCGTCCATGTACTTATCGGGCCGCAGCAGCAGATAGGGATTCGTCAGGACGAACACGACTCCCGCCACTGCGAGCGCCTCCGCGATCCAGAGGAGCGTCTCGGAAAGACGCCGGCCTGAAGAACGCGCCCGGAACAACGGCGCGGCCAAGACCACCGCCGCCTGGAAGAAGGCGTAGGAGGAGCCGACGCATAGGCCCACGCAGCCGGCCCCCAGCAAGAGGTCCGTGCGCCTGCCGGAGTCCAGATGATCGCAAAGCTTGCGGCACCCCAGCAGGAACCATAATGTGGCCCAGCCGTAGGGGTTGAGCGTATGTCCCACCAGCACGGCCGCAGGAGAGGCGAGGAAAAAAAGCGCCCCGGACAGGCCGACCGCCTCCCCTCCCAGGGACGATCCGAGGCGGTAGAGCAGCAGGGCGCACCCCGTGATGCAGAAGACGCTCAGCCACCGGCCCGCCAAGAACACACGGGCCATGCGACGGGGGTCCCGCAAGTAGATCCGGATATCCGAGCTGACCCGGACGATGCCGGAGACCGCGAGGACGCCGTAGTAGACTCCGAGCGGATAGATGAAAGCCCCTCCATAGCCGACCCCATAAGGCTCGAACTGGAGCTTCCATGGCTTCATGTGGGCCAGATACGTCAGGTTCTTCTGCTCGTCGGCGTTGGCGGACCTCAAGAAGAAGGACCGGTAGGAGTTCAACAGCCTGTCCGAAAGGGCCTGCCAGCCCCTGGGGATGGACTCCGCCTGGGTGATATAATCGTCCGGCAGCCGGCCCCGCGTCTCCATCTGCCGGTAGAGCTCGTCGCGCCCCTGGGCCAGGCGATCATGGAAGCCGGCATCGGATATCCGCTCTTCCGGAAGCAGGGACCTCAACCGCTGGAGGGACGGCAACCCCCAGCCGATGCCGCAGGCCCCCAGCAGCAGGCTGGCGAAGCCCAGCAAGGTCATGCGCTGCCATGTCCGCCTCATCCGTCAGGCCTTGTACGCCACGTATAGATTCAACGTCAGCCACCAGGCCAGGGATCGATGCCGCTCCAGGAAGGATTCGATCCGTCGGCAGGCGGGAAAATGGTTGTGAACGAAAGGCGGGAAGCAGCCGAAGGTCTTGACCTCGCAGGTCCGGAACCCGGCCGTCAGGAAGGCCCGACGCACTCGTTCCGGCCAGACGCGCAGCAGACCCCGCTCGATGCCCCAGTTCCTTCTTCTGCCGAACGTGTTCTGGGCATACCACTGGAGATTCCAGGGATTGGGCTCCAGGAACACGGAGCGCCCGCCGGACCGCAGCCTGGCGCAGCCCTGCGCCAGGGCCTCGCCAAAATCCTCGACATGGTGGAGGATGTGGGCGCCGATGACCACGTCGAAACCCGACTCCTCGACCTGCGTCAAGAAGGTGACGTCCCCCTCCCTCAGCGTGAGATGCTCTTTGCGCGGATGCGCGGCCATCCGCCTCTCGAAGTAGTGCAGACACTCCGGAGAAAGGTCGACCCCGGTGACGCGGCACCCGGCTTCCAGAAGAGGCATCGTGAACCTCCCCCCGGAAGCCCCGAATTCCAGCACGCGCTCGCCCGCCCTGGGCCGTATCGCCTCGAGCCAATGCTCCGTGACGAACTCGAAGTAGGGATTCCCCTGCTGGAAGCTCTTCTCGTACTCCTGTGCGAAGGCGTCGTAATAGCGCTTCTGCGCGTCAGTCCATTCGGCCGACATGGCTCCCTCTCGGAGCGCCTAGTGTATCAAAACGCGGACTCGGCCAGCATATCCCATGGATTCCGCGCGGCTGAAGATGGTAGCATGCCTCTTCGACGATATGCATCGGATTCCGGCAGGCACGAGCGCGCCGAAGCTGCTGGCCGTTTGCGCCGTACTCGCGGCCATAACGTGCTCTCTCTGGCACATCATGACCAGCCGGGCATGCCCGAGCTTCGATGAGGCCTGGTACCTCGAGAACAGCTTCAGGTTCTACCACGCCCTGCGCACGGAGGGCGCGTGGGCGTTCCTCCGGGCGTATGCCGTCTCGTTCCGCCTGAAGGCGCCCCTCATCGCGGTGCTCCCTCTGCCGATGTACGTCCTGTTCGGGCCGTCGGTCAAGGCCGCCCTGTCGGTCAACCTCGTCGGGCAAGGGCTGCTCGGGTACTACGTATTCCGTCTCGGGCAGCGCTGCTTCAACGACGTTGCCGCCGCGATGTCCGTATTCATCGCCATGACCCTGCCGCTCCTATTCGGGCTGTCGCGCGTCTTCTTCGTCGAGACCTGGCTGGCGGCGATCGTGACCGCGTTCGCCTGGCACCTCTGCGCTTCCGACGGGCTGCGCAGGCGCGGGGAGGCCGTGCCTCTCGGCGTCCTATCGGGCGCTGGGATGCTGATCAAGTCCATGTTCCCGATGTATATCCTCGGACCCGTTGCGGACATCCTCTGGCGGCGCCTTCGGGAGGGCGGGAGGACGGCGCTTCGGGAGATGGAAGGGCCGATCAAGATCGTCCTAGGCCTCGGGGGCGCCATCGCGCTGAGCTGGTACGCGTTCAACGGCGTGACATGCGCGGGTTTCATGCTCAAGGCCGGGTTCGGGGACATCGGGGCGCATTACGCCGGAGCAGGCCTGCTGGGCTATTGGACCGCCCTCATCCGTGAGGGGGTCTCCCAGTACTATTTCGCGGCGGCCGTCGTGGCTCTCGTCTGGCTCAGAGCGAGGGGAGCTCGGTTCAAGGACTGGTGGGGAGACCCGGGGATGAGGATGATCCTCCTGTGGTTCGTCGTCCCGCTGCTGATCGCATCTTTCGGAGTCAACCGGGAACCGAGATATGCCGCCGCCGCTCTTCCCGCCTTCGCCTTGCTGCTTGGAGGGGCCGTGGAGCGCCTCGTGAGAGGTCGGCCCCGCGCATGGCTGATGTTCGGTCTCTTCTGCCTCTTCCCCGCCGGTCAATTCATGACGCAGACGTTCGGCCAGGGGCCGCTTCCTCTCCGCCGATTCTTGCCGGCGGAGACGACCTATGCCAGGCCTCCGGCCCCGCCCGTTCGTTGGGACGCCGAAGGTCTCGCGGAGCGTCTCGCCGCCGCCGCCGGCGACGGAGCCGTCATCGCGATCGGGCTCGAGCACGCAGGACTCAACGCCAACCTGCTCGCCTGCTATGCGGCGCTGCACGACCGTACGGTCGCGTTCATGAACCTCGGGCACATGGAGGCGAACCCGGAGCGGGCGATCGTGCGCCTCATGGACCGCGGAGCGGACCATCTCGTCTTCGTCGACGGCATGCCGCAGGAGGAACTCCTGCCGAGCGCTCGCAGGCTGGACCCCGCCCTTCGCGAGCTTGTCCGGAACGGGAAGCTGCCTTTCCGGATCGTCGAGACCTATGACCTCGCCCCGGGGCTCACAGCGACGCTGTGGAAGAGGACGGCTCCCCTGCGGATCGTGGGCGTCCCGCCGGGCGCCTAATGTGTATAATCCCCGTGAAACGTCAGCGAAAACATGACTCATCCCCCCGCTAGACGGCCGAAGGCGCAGATCGGTGTGGGCGGACTTTTGCTCGGCCCGAAAGAGAAGCGTTATCTCCGGAGAGTCATCGAGTCCAATCGGCTGTCGTACGGGCCGATGACGCGGCGCTTCGAGGCTAAGTTCGCCAGGATGCATGATTGCCGCTTCGCGGCGTTCTGCAACTCCGGCACCAGCGCCCTGCACGTCGCCTTGGCGGCGCTGAAGGAGCGCTACGGCTGGCGGGATGGCGACGAGGTCCTTGTCCCCTCCGTCACATTCGTCGCGACCGCGAACATCGTCTTCCACAATCGGATGAGGCCCGTGCTCGTCGACGTCGACCCCAAGACCTACAACCTGGACCCGGGCCAGCTCTCTCGACACCTCTCCCGCAGGACGAGAGCGGTCATCCCGGTGCACCTGCTCGGGTTGCCCTGCGACATGGACCCGATCCTGGCCTTCGCCCGCCGGCACCGGCTGCGGGTCATCGAGGACTCCTGCGAGACCATGTTCGCCCGCTATCGAGGGCGTCGCGTCGGATCGATGGGGGACATCGGCTGCTTCTCCACGTATGTGGCCCACTACATCGTGACCGGCGTGGGTGGGCTGGCCACCACGAACGACCCGGACCTCGCCGTGCGCCTCCGGAGCCTCATGAACCACGGGCGAGACTCCATCTACATGAGCATCGACGACGATAAAGGAGTGAAGGGCCGGCGCCTGCGGGAGATCGTCTCGCGCCGCTTCTCCTTCACCTCCATGGGACACAGCTTCAGGGCGACCGAGCTCGAGGCCGCCATCGGCCTGGGCCAGCTCGAAGAGAAAGACGACATCATCCTCTCACGGACGGCCCGTGCCGCGCGGCTGACGGCCGGACTGCGGGACCTCGAGGACCACCTGCAGCTTCCCACAACCCCCCCGGACAGGGACCACGTGTTCATGCTGTATCCCGTCGTCCTGCGGCGGCGCGATAAGACGGGTTTGGTGAACTTCCTCGAGAGCCGCGGCATCGAGACCCGCGATTTGATGCCGCTCATCCGGCAGCCGATCTACCGGAAGATGTACGGCGGCCTGGCCCGCCGCTATCCTGTGGCGGCCTGGCTGGACCGCTGCGCCTTCTACATCGGATGCCACCAGTTCCTTAAGGCGCCCGATCTCACGCATATCCTCGGCTGCATCCACGAGTACTTCCGACGGAGTCCCCGATGACAAGACCGGTAGCGCTGATCACGGGCATCACGGGCCAGGATGGCTCCTACCTCGCCGAACTGCTGTTGTCTAAAGACTACGAAGTCCATGGGGTCATGCGGCGATCCTCAAGCTTCAACACCCAGCGGATCGACCACATATTCAGGGACCCGCATGACCCGGAGTGCCGGCTCCACCTGCACTTCGGCGACATCACCGACGGCAGCAACCTGAATCGGCTCCTCGAGAAGGTCCGCCCCCACGAGATCTACCATCTGGCGGCCCAAAGCCACGTCAAGGTGAGTTTCGACTTGCCGGAGTACACCGGGGACGCGACCGGCCTGGGATGCCTGCGGCTGCTGGATGCCCTTCGGGAAACCCACATCAAGGCTCGCTTCTATCAGGCGTCCTCGAGCGAGATGTTCGGTGCGTCGCCCCCTCCCCAGAACGAAGATTCGCGTTTCCAGCCCATGAGCCCCTACGGCTGCGCCAAGGTCTACGCCTATCACCTGAGCGTGAATTATCGGCAAGCCTATGGGATCCACGCCTGCAACGGCATCCTTTTCAACCACGAGTCTCCGCGCCGCGGAGCCACGTTCGTGACGCGCAAAATCGCTCGGGCCGTCGCCCGCATCAAGGCCGGGCTCGAGTCAAGGATCTATCTCGGGAATCTGGACGCGAAGAGGGACTGGGGCTACGCGCCGGAATACGTAGAAGCCATGTGGCGCATACTCCAGCATCCGACCGCCGATGACTACGTCATCGCCACGGGCGAGACCCACACGGTCAAAGAATTCGTGGCGGAGGCCTTTTCCCATGTCGGATTGGATTGGGAGAAGCACGTGGTCATCGACCCGAACTATCTGCGCCCGACCGAGGTGGATTCCCTCTGCGGCGATGCGGGCAAAGCGCGCCGCGTGTTGGGATGGGAACCCAAGGTGCGCTTCCACGAGCTGGTCCGCCTCATGGTCGATGCAGAACTCCGGAAGGCCGATTCCCCCCACGAACCAGGGGATAGCTAATCGAGACGGGCCCGCAGCCAGCGCAGCGCCTCGCTCCGAGTCCGGAACTCCCCGCGCCACTGGGCTCGAGCCGCGGCATCCAGCCAGCGGCGATACTCCTTCCCGGGAGGAAGCCCGGACTTCTTCAGGTCCTCGCCGTCGACCAGAAGAGGAGAGAACGCGGTAGGAACGACGTCCTTAAAATGCAGGCGCAGCATGCGCAGGCTCGCGGCCGGCAAAGGCGCCCTTGGACTCTGAGCCAAGGTCAACGCGGTCAGGACGGCCCGCGACTGCTCTCGCGAGAGCGGCAAGGACCGGATCATCTCGACCCCGGCGTTCCCCATGGCTAGAGCGCACACCCCCAGCCGGACCACCGGGTCCGAGGCTTTGACAGCGCTCCCGACCCACCGGAGCTTCGGATGGATGAAGCTCGCCAAGCCCCAGCGCTCTATGAGACGCATGCCCGGGCCGGGGTCCTTCTCGGACATCTGCCTCATGAGCTCCTGCCTGAGCCTGTCGCGCGAGAGCAGTCCCGGGCGGCGCCCGGCCACGGCCTCGCGCAAGAGTCCGGCCGTCTGCGACTCCAGCCTCATCCCGAACCGTCCCGCGTAGCGCGCCGCGCGATAGAGCCGCGTCGGGTCGTCGCGGAAGCTGGCCGGGTGCAGCATGCGCAGCCGTCCCGCCTTCAAGTCCGCCGCGCCGAGGAAGGGATCGAGGAGCGGCCCGGTCCCCCGCGTCGTGAGGCGGAGCGCCATGGCATTCACGGTGAAATCGCGGCGCTTGAGGTCCTCCGCCAGGCTGGCCGGCCGTACCTGCGGCAGGGCCGCCGGCTGCGGATAGATCTCGGCGCGGGCGCGGGCGATATCCACCCGAAGCCCGCTGGGCAGGCTCAGTCTCAGCGTGCCGAAACGGTCGAAGACCTCCAGCCGCGCCCCGCTCGCCCGCGCGACCCTGACCGGGTCCTGCTCCGTGACCAGATCCACGTCGCGGGTGGGAACGCCCAGCAGGCCGTCCCGGACGCACCCTCCCACGAGGTAGAATGAGACATCCGCGGCGCAAGCGCGCTTGATCAGGTCTCTGAGCAGGTCCCGCAGGCCGGGATGGATCATTGCGACATCCTCCTGAGGTATTCCTCCACCGGCTTATCGAAGGCTTTGGGCCGTTTCTCCCGAAGCGATTTCTCGACCTCGCGCCGGATCTCCTTGGGCGGCTGGTAATCATCCGCCCCGGGTAGAGGCACGAAATCGATGTCCGCGCCCGCCTGTCCGCCCTTGCCGTAGGGCCGGACCATGCCGCGCGGCCGGGAAAAGGGCTGCGTCATGCCCTGACTCATGGACTGCTGCCTCTGCATGGCGTTGGAGCACGACTTCTGCCCCTGGTCCAGCAGCTCGAGCGCCCGCTCCTGGTGCTTGCGGGCCGCGCCTGTGTCCCGCTTGCCCAAGGCTCCCTCCGCCGCCCTCTGCTCGATCTGCGCCTCTTTCACGGATTCGATGACGTCCGGGGGCATCATGCCGAAATCCCTGGAAACGGCGCGCAGCCGCTCCTCCAGGTCAGCCGTCTTCCTGCGCGCCTGCCCCTGCATGGCCCCGGCGGCGAACATCTCGGAGAGCTGCGCCTCGGTCGGCGCCGATTCCGGGACCCCGCCCTCCAAGCGCTTCAGGATCGACTCCTCGCGCTCCGCGAGCCCGGTCAGGATCCGGCCCTCGCGAGGCAGCCCCTCCTTCAGGGGCGGATAGTTGATGACCTGCGCCCGGAGCCGGAAGGCGATGCGCTGCAGGAGGGTCGGCGCTTCCTGGACGCGGGCGGCCGTGAACTCGGAGAGGACCTGCTTCATATCGCGCAGAGCCTCCTGCGGCATCGGGCTCCCCAGCGCCGCCGCGTCCCTCAGGACCTCGTTCTGCTCCCGCGCCAAATCCTCCAGCAGGGCCCCCTGCGCCTGCAGACGCTCCTTCATCCTCACATCCTCGATGCGGGAAGTCATCTGTAGGCCCTCGGATTGCTGCGCCACGACGTCCTCCCAGAGTTTGAGAGCCTCCTCCAAGGCTTTGGGAGCGGCAGCCTCCGCGCCCGCCTGCATCTTCGCCGCCTCGGCCAAGGCCTGGCGGGCGCGCTCGAGCTCCTCGGAGAGCCTGCGGGCGATGCGCGCGGCAGCCGCGTAGTCTCCTCGCGCCAGGGCTTGCGCGAGCGCGTCCGCGGTGCGCCGCGCGGCGCCCAGCGGCACCACATACACCTTGCGGCTCATCTCCCGGGTCGAGCCCGGTTCGGCCTTGGGCAGGCCTTCGATGGCCTTGGCCAAGGAATCCATCTGCCCGCGCAGGGTGTCCAGGGCCTGCTGCAGCTCGCGCAGCTCCTCCGCGCTCGGGGGTTTGCCGGCCTGGGCGATCCGGTCGAGCGCGCTCCGGATCTCGCTGCCGGCCTGATCCATACGATGGGCCTCGGCCCAAAAATCCTGCGTCGCCTGCATCTCGCGGCCCGCGGTGAAGAGGTCGTAGACTTGGCGCACCTTGGCTTCGAGCGCCTCGTGCCTCCTGGACGCGGCCGGCCATTCCCTGGCCGAGACCGCGCTCCGCGCGGGGCGCAGTTCGGTCTCCATGAGCCCTTGCATCACTTGGGTCAACGCCGAATTCAGTTCGTCCGCGCCCGGGTTCGCGTAGGGGTCATCCCGGGAGATATTGGTGAGCTCCTCCATCCGGCTCACGGCCCGCTCCCAGGTCCCGGCCAAGGAGCGGTCTTCCTCCAGCAGCTTCGCGAGGGTCTCGGGATCCGGCCCCTTCTCCGGCACGTCGGCCAGGGATCTCGCCACCCGCCTCTCCTGCCCCGCCAGGCGCCCGAGTTCGGCCTCCACCTCGAGCCGCTTGCGTTCGACGACGGCGTGCGCGGACTCGAAATCCACCAGATGCAGGACTCCCTTGTTGGAGACGGCCGACTGCGGCGCGGGCCAGGCGTTGTCGCGGGCCTTGAGCCGGAACTCCACCCGCTCGCCGATCTTGAACCGGGACAGGTCCCAGAGATAGTCTCCCAGGATCTCCTCTCTCGCGCCCGAGGGGCGGGTGAGAGCGATGGGGTGCTCTTCGCCGCCGGCCCGGTAGAGCAGGGACAGCTCGGTGAGCCCGTAGTCGTCTTTGGCGAGATACGCGACCGGCAGCTTCTCCTTCGGACTGACCTCCAGCTCGAACGCCGGCGAAAGGAGCTCGACGACGGGAGGTTCGTCCTGCAGCGCTCGGACGCCATACGCCACCGGGTCCGGATCCCGGCTGCCTTCCGCGCAGACCAAGTCGAGCTTCAGCGTCCCGTCGTCGTTGAGCGGGAAGCCTCCCTCCCACTCCCCCGAAGGCAGGGCCCTCATCTCCACGGGCTGTCCCAAGGAGGAAAGCCTCAGCGTCGCGGAGCGGAGTTCGGCGTCCGGCCTGCCTCGGAGCGTGACCCAGCTTCCCCGCAAAGCGGCCAGCTCCGCGCCTTCGCCCAGCGGGCGCTCGGCGACCGCCTGCGCCTTCCCGGGAAGGCGCACCCGGGCCACCACGCTTCTGAAATGCGGATAGGGCAGCGGCGTCAGCCGGTACGCCCGCGTCCTCAATCCCCGATGGCCGACCCGGTAGTCGAGGACCGAGCGGACTCCCGCGACCTGATAGACCCCGCCCCCCTCGTCTTCCTGATCCCAGGGGACCCGGGTCCAGCCGGAGCCGTCGGAGCGCAGCCAGAGGCTCAGCGGCGGACCCCCGGCCTCCGCGCGGCCGGGAAGCCAGCGCGCCTGGATGGAGGCGGGCTCGGCCCAGGCGAGCTTGCGGTCCCCGGGCAGGACCGAGACGGCCGAATCCAGGTTCGAATCGCGCCAGGGTGAAAGCACCCGGCTCATGCCCGAGGCGCCCTGCGGCAGCCACGGGAATATCAGGACCCAAAGGGCGGCGACTGCGGCGAACCGCTTGAGCGCGGGCAGCGAGGGTCTGACCGGGAAAGCCGATTCTCTCGGGAGCCCGGCCGCCAGCCGCTCGGCCCTCGCCACATGCTCGAGCGCCAGCTCCCGGGACGTGTTCGGCGCGTGGCCGGCCGCGGCCAGTTCCCATGCGGAATGCAGGAACGGCCGGGTCTGCGGGTACCGGCCGCCCACGTCGCGCAGCAGCCGCGGCGCGGCCAGAAGCCGCAACGGACGCAGCAGATGGGAGTACGCGGCGTAAGCCGTCCAAGCGGCGCCGGCCGCGAAGAACGCCAGCCGGGCGTCCTTGGGAAGGGCGAAAAGAGCATCCGCCAGGAGTACCCCGAGGAAATACGCGGCGAGCACCGCGGCGACGCGCAGGAGCCCCTCGGCCCAGAGGCTCGCGAAGCGCTGGAGGCGCCAAGAGCGGAGGCGTCCGGCCAGAACGACGGGAAGAGTCACGTCTCCCCCCTGACGAGGTCCGCGAATCCCTCGCGGCGGCGCACGATCCGGAACCGGCGTCCCTCTACCAGGACCTCCGCGGCGCGCGGCCTGGAATTGTACTGGGAGCTCATGCTGAACCCGTACGCCCCGCTCTGGAGCACGGCCAGGAGATCCCCGGGCTCCGGCTCCGGCAGACGGACCCCCCTGGCCAGATAGTCCGCGCTCTCGCACACGGGCCCGGCCACGTCCAGGGAGTGAGCCGGCCCAGACCTCCGGCGGACCGGCATCAAGGTATGCCGCGCGTCATACAGGGCCGGCCGGAGAAGATCGTTCATGGCCGCGTCCACGATGACGATACGACGCCCCCCCGCGCGCTTCCTGTACAGGACCCGGCAGAGCAGGATCCCGGCCGGCCCCACGAGCGAACGCCCGGGCTCCAGCAGGAGCCGAAGGCCCGGGACCTTCGCGAGCAGGGGAGCCAGGCTCGACGCGAACTCGGCCGGAGCGAAGGGCTCCTTCTTCCCGTAGCGGATGCCCATGCCCCCGCCGATGTCGATGTGGGACAGGCGGATGCCCGAAACGGCGAGCTCGCCGACCACGCGGAGCATGACGCCGAGCGCGCGCCGATGGGGTCCGAGCTCCGTGATCTGGGAGCCGATGTGGCAGTGCAAACCGACCGGCCTGAGGCCGGGCAAGGACCTCCGATAGATGGACAGCGCCTCCGCTCGCGTCACGCCGAACTTCGTCCGAGCCTTGCCGGTGGTCAAGTGCGCGTGCGTATGCGCTTCCACGTCCGGGTTCAGGCGCACCGCGAAAGGGGCCCTCGCGCGCATGCGCCGGGCGATGGCTGCCAGGCGCCGCGCCTCCTCGGTCGACTCGACGTTGAAAGCCAGGACGCCTCGCCGGATGCCGAGGGCCATCTCCTCCTCGGTCTTGCCCACCCCGGAGAACACGATCTTCCCGGGCGGGAACCCGGCCAGGAGCGCCCGGCGAAGCTCTCCGCCCGAGACCACCTCGGCGCCGGCCCCCTCCTTCGCCAACAGGCGGCAGACCGCCAGGCTGGGGTTGGCCTTGAGCGCGTAGCAGATGAGGCGCTCACGGTCCGAGAAGGCCCTGTCGAGTCCGCGGAAACGCCGGCGGATCTCGGAGGCGGAATACACGTAGGCCGGAGTGCCGACGGTCCCGGCGATGCGCTCGGCGGAGACGCCTTCCACATGCAGGACGGGGCTTGCCACCCGGGGATTATAGCGCAAGGGCGGGGGAAAGGTCAGCCGAGGGTCGGAGGAGGAGCGACCTCGACGGCCGGGCTCGCGGCGCGGTTGTTCGCAGCGAGCCCGGCGCCGGAGGACAGCGGCTGCGGGACGTTGTTCGGCATGAGACGGGTGGACAGATGCTCGACCCGGCCCATGTCCTCCGCGTAGTAGCTCCGCTGCTGCTTCTTCTTCGACAAGGAGGCGATCCAGCGCTGGGCGTCCCTCGATACGTCCCACTCGTTGAAGACAGCGTCCATCATGGTCATCAGGACCATGGTCATCCCGAAGAGCCCCACTCCGAGGCATAGGATGAATCTGAAGTAAAGCATGGAATCCGTCCTCATTCTCAGTATACCTTATCCCCCATCGGGAGGCTGGGCCTTCGGGTCAGCCACGGGCGGACAGGGGGCCCAGCCCTCAGTGGGCCCTAGGTCCTACGATGTCCATAACCCGCTAATAGATATAATCGTCCTATGGGCCGTTTCCGCCTCGTCTCCACCTTCAAGCCGGCCGGCGACCAGCCCGCGGCCATAGAAGCCCTCAGCCGCGGCATCTCCGAGGGCCGGCGTCATCAGACCCTCCTGGGAGTGACCGGCAGCGGCAAGACCTTCGTGGTCGCCTCCCTGGCCGAGCGGCTGGACCGGCCCATCCTGGTGCTCTCGCCCAACAAAGTCCTCGCGGCGCAGCTCTACGCGGAGTTCAAGGCCTTCTTCCCGGGAAACGCGGTGGAGTACTTCATCTCCTATTATGACTACTATCAGCCCGAGGCCTACGTCCCCTCCACGGACACCTTCATAGAGAAGGACGCCTCCATCAACGAGCATCTGGACAAGCTCCGGCTGAAGACCACCTGCTCGCTCCTCTCCCGCAGGGACGTCATCGTGGTGGCCTCGGTCTCCTGCATCTACAACATCGGCTCCCCGGACTCCTACAAATCCTGCTGCATCGCCCTGGAGAAGGGAAGGCCCCTTTCCCGGAAAGCCCTGCTCGACGCGCTCGTGGCCGGCTACTACGAGCGCAACGAGACGGAGTTCTCTCCGGGCAAGTTCCGCGTGCGCGGGCCCCTCATCGATATCTTCCCGGCCTATGAGGACAATGCCCTGCGCGTGGAGCTCGGCGACGACTCCGTCGCGTCCATCTCGGAGATACATCCGCTGACCGGAGAACGCCTCGCCCCGCTCGAGCAGGCCTGGGTCTACCCGGCCAAGCACTTCGTGACGAGCCCGCCGGAGCTGCAGCGCGCCCTCGGGACCATCGAGGAGGAGCTGCAAGAGCGCCTGGGCCAGTTCAGGGCCGCGGGCAAGCCCCTGGAGGCGGAGCGTCTGGAGCAGAGGACGCGCTACGACATGGAGATGCTCCGGGAGCTCGGCTTCTGCCACGGGGTGGAGAACTACTCCCGGCATCTGAGCGGCCGCCCTCCCGGGGCCCGCCCTTTCTGCCTACTCGATTACATGCCAAAGGACTACCTGCTGGTCATCGACGAGTCCCACGTGGGCATCCCCCAGGTGCGGGGCATGCACGAGGGCGACCGGGCGCGCAAGCAGACCCTTGTGGACTTCGGTTTCCGCCTCCCCTCGGCGCTGGACAACCGGCCGCTCCGCTTCGACGAGTTCGAGGCGCTCGCCGGCCAGACTCTTTACGTCTCGGCCACCCCGGGAGCCTATGAGCTCACGCGCTCCGGAGGCGAGATCGTGGAGGCCGTCATCCGCCCGACCGGACTGGTCGACCCGGAGGTCGTCATCCATCCCACCGAGGGGCAGATCCCGCACCTCATCTCCCTCATCACCGAGCGCGTGTCGAAGAAGGAGCGCTGCCTGGTGCTGACCCTGACCAAACGGACCGCGGAAGACCTTTGCGACTATCTGACGGGGAAGGGCATGCGGGTGCGGTACCTGCATTCGGACATCGACTCCCTCACCCGCGTCGAGATACTCAGGGAGCTGCGCAAGGGAAGCTTCGACGTGCTGGTGGGCATCAACCTCCTGCGCGAAGGGCTCGACCTGCCCGAGGTCTCCCTGGTCGCCATCCTGGAGGCGGACAACGAGGGGTTCCTGCGCAGCGAGAGCACGCTCATCCAGATCTCGGGCCGGGCCGCGCGCAACGTGGGAGGCCGGGTCGTACTCTACGCGGACAAGACGACGGGCGCGATGCGGCGGGCCTTGGGGGAGATGGACCGTCGGCGGCGCAAGCAGGCGGAGTACAACCAGGAGCACGGGATCAAGCCCCGCACGATCCAGAAAGCCATCGCGGATCTGGCCGAGTTCCAGACCGAGGCCAAACGCGAAGGCCTCAGGCTCATGCGAGAAGCCGCGGCGTCCAAGCCCCTCACGCCGGGGAACGTCCCGCACCTCGTGGAGACGCTCGAGCGGCAGATGCGGGAGGCCGCGGACAGCCTGGACTTCGAGCTGGCCGCTCTGCTGCGCGACCAGATCTTCGAGCTGCGCGAGATGGCCGGCCCGCACAGGAGGGCTCATGCGAAGAAGTCGAGACGCTGAGAGGCTCGTGGCCATGGCCCTGCGCGAGGACCTCGGACGAGCCGGCGACATCACGACCCGCTGCTTCCTCCCCCGCGGAGGCCGGTTCTCGGCCGTCATCCGATTCAAGGAAAGCGGCGTGCTCTGCGGGACCCGGGTGGTCGACGCCGTGTTCCGGAAGGCGTGCCCCCCCGCGCGCGTCCGCTGGCTGCGCCGCGACGGACAGGGCGTGCGCGCGGGCCAGGTCGTGGCCCGGGTCGAGGGCCCCCGCGGGATACTGACCGCGGAGCGGACCGCGCTCAACTTCCTGCAGAAGCTCTCCGGCATGGCCACGCTCACCCGGCGCTACGCGGACGAGACCCGCGGCCGGGCCCGGATCTACGACACGCGCAAGACCCTCCCCGGCTGGCGCGGATTGTCCAAGTACGCGGTGCGGACGGGCGGCGGCTGCAACCACCGCATGGGGCTCTATGACATGGCCATGCTCAAAGACAACCACATCTCCGCCTTGGGGACGAAGGCCGCGACCCTCGTCCGGCGCTTCCGACGCCGGCATCCCGGGACCCCCATCGAGATGGAGGCCCGGAACGAGCGCGAGGTCCGGCTCGCGCTTGAGCTCGGCGCGGACATCATCATGCTCGACAACATGTCCGAGGCCTCGCTCAGGCGCCTCATCCGCCTCATCCGATCGAAGCGTCCCCGGGTCGAAGTCGAGGTCTCCGGAGGCGTGGAGCTGCGCAAGGTCCGTCGCCTGGCCCTGCTCAAGCCCGACCGCATCTCGGTCGGACGCATCACCCATTCTGCGCCGGCTCTGGACATCTCCATGAAACTATGTCCGAAGTCATCCGACTGAAGAGTTGCCGCTCCACGCAGGACATCGCCCGCCGCATGGCGGACGAGGGCGCGCTACCCTGGACCCTGGTGCGTTCGGATCGGCAGAGCTGCGGCAGGGGACGCATCGGGAGAAGATGGGTCTCGGGCCCGGGAGGGCTCTATTTCTCGCTCATCCTCAGACCAAGGCTCAAGCCTGCCGATCTCGCGGAGCTCAGCCGCGGCACCGCAGCGGCCTGCGGCCGCGCCCTGGCCAGAACGACAAAACTCAAGATCGCGATCAAACTTCCGAACGACGTGTTCGCCACAAGCGCACGCGGAACACCCTTCAAAAAGATATGCGGCATCCTCATCGAGGCCTCTGGAGATACCAGGAAAGTGGATTGGGTCGTCATCGGCATAGGCGTCAACGTCAACAACAGAGTTCCCAAATCGCTCACCGAGGCAAGCTCTATCGCGGCTTTGACCGGACTGCGCCTGGATCCTGAGACCGTTCTCAAAGCTGTCCTGTGCGCTCTCCGCGCACGTTTTTCCAGGTATTGACATCCTTACTTTTCCTGCTATAATGTAATTGCCCCCTGTTAGGGGGCTCTTAATTGCCTGAGTATCTCAAACGCCGAGGTTCCGATGGTACAGAATTACTTGACCCGCGCCGGTTACCAAAAGCTGCAGAAGGACCTTAGCGACCTAAAAAAACGCAAGCAAACATTATCAATAGAGATAGCCGAGGCGCGCGAAAAAGGCGACCTTCGGGAAAACGGCGAATATATCGCCGCAAAAGAACGGTTGGGCGAGATCATGAGCCGCATAGGCAAGGTCGAGGAACAACTTTCCAGCGCCCACCTCATCGATGAGATCGCGATACGAAAAGACGAGGTCCAGATCGGCGTCAAGGTGACTCTGCGCGACAAATCCGACGGAGAAGAGTTCACCTGGACTCTCGTCGGAGAGGCTGAGTCCGATCCGACCGCCGGCCGGATGTCGGTCAACGCACCCCTGGCTCAAGGCCTGCTTGGACATAAGGTGGGCGAGGACGTCCAGGTTCATCTCCCCGCAGGCTGCAGGACCTTCCAAATCCTGAGGACAGAACCAGCTCTCTAAGTGGTCCTCAATAAAAGTACGCCAGAAGCGAAATCGGATCGTATCAAGATTTCTAAAGAAATCCTGGCCCGCGCAATTACGCTTGGCGCGAACGGGGTGGGGATATCGCCAGCCATCATCCCCGGACCCGACACCGGCGGATTCAGGGAGTATCAGGAGTGGGTCTCGAGCGGCAAGCACGGCGAGATGGCGTACATGTCCCGCGTTCCCGAGAGCCGCAAGGACATCACCCGTTGGTTCGCTCCGGCCCGTTCGGTGGTCGTCTGCGCGTTCAGCTATCATGACGGCGCTCCAACGGCAGACCTCGGCCCGGACCAGGGGAGACTCGCGCGCTACTGCCTGCCCCCGGACTATCACGACATCCTCAAGGAACGCATGACGCGGCTGCTGGACTATTGCCGGCAGATCCGGCCGGGCTGCTCCGGCAAGGTGTTCGTGGACACCAGCCCCGTGATGGAAAGGCTCTACGCCCGTCACGCCGGCATCGGCTGGGTCGGGAAGAACTCCATGCTCATCGCTCCGGACGCGGGCTCCTTCCTGCTGCTGGCCGGCCTGGCCCTGGACCTTGAACTGGAGTACGACTCTCCGTTGCCGGACCGCTGCGGCAAGTGCGAACGCTGCTTGAAAGCCTGCCCGACGCAGGCGCTCGTCAAGCCGCGCGTCCTGGACGCCACGCGCTGCATCGCCTACACGACCGTGGAACTTCGGCGCGGCGGCATCCCGGAGCCTCTCCGGGCGTCGCATGGAGGCTGGATATTCGGCTGCGACGCGTGCCAGGAGGTCTGCCCCTGGAACCGGTTCGCCGAGCGAAATAGGAAGGCTCGGCACCGAGGGGCAAGCCGTGCTCCATATCCCCTCGGCGCCAAGCCCGGAGGAACGCTCGTCCCGCGCATGGCTTCCTCCCAGACACTTTCCGACCTGGCCGGCCTCACGTCCGAAACGTTCTCCAAACGCTTCAAGGGGACCCCCATCAAGCGGACGGGCTACACCGCCTTCCTGCGCAATGTCCTGCTCGCCATGGGCGTTTCCGGGGACTCGCGCCATCGGACGGCCCTGGAGCGCTTTTCCCGGCATCCGGACCCGGTCCTCTCCGAGCAGGCCCGCTGGAGCCTCGCCCGACTCGAATCTGATAGAATCCGAGAGTGAAGAGAACGCACGGCAGCCGCCTGGCCCCCCTGCTCTGCCTGCTCCTGTGCGGGACCGCTCCGCGCCAACGGCTCATCACGGACGACGATAACCCCGGCATCCCCACCGAGATCCCGGTCGGGATGGAGGCCCCGCCGTCCGGGCGGGCGCCGCTCCTCGTGCGCTGGATGGTCCACAACATCCGGCGGGGCATGTTCATCAACCTGCCCATCATGGACACGAACCCGAACCGCGGGATCACCTACGGCGTGATGCCCATCTGGGTGCTGAAGGGCAGGAGTGAGACCCGGATCGAGCAGATCCACGCCCCTTCGGTGACCTACAACAGGACCTTCCAGTGGATCCCGACCTATCGGTACTACTACTACCCCACGCCCAAGGCCACCTATGAGCTGCGCGCCTCGGTCTCCAAGCACACCGACCGCGAGGTCATGGCGCAGATGCAGGACATGGATTTCCTGGGCCGCGGGATCGCCATGAACGCCAGGTTCCAGTACGATTTCGACGGCGCCAAGCGCTTCTACGGGATCGGCCCGGACACTCCGGAGTCCGCGGAGACGGACTACACCCGGAAAATCCTGCAGTACTCCTTCCGCGCCGGCATCCCGATGCTGGAGGAGAGCGGGCTCCGGTTCAACGTGGCCCACCATCTGGCCGGCACCGGCATCGCCAACGGGGTCGTGGACCCCGTGCGAGACATCAAAGACCTCTTCCCCGAGCAGGTCCCCACCCACTGGCATCAAGACGGCGAGTTCCAGCTCTTCGTGGACTATGACACGCGCGACGAACCCGTGACCACCTCGCGCGGCTCCTACGCCAAGGTCATGGTGGAGAACTCCCAGCGCGGCTTCGGCAGTGAATACGCCTTCCAACGCTACAACGTGGACCTCCGCCACTTCCGCCGCTGGACCGATGACACCCGCTTCGTGACCGGCGGCCGGTTCCACTACGAGCAGCTCAAGGGCGACGCGCCCTTCTATCTCCTGCCGTCCCTGGGGGGAAAGTACATGCACCGCGGCTACGGCGCGGGCCGCTACGTCGCCCGGGGCGTCATGATGACCACCCTGGAGCAGCGGTTCACGGTGTACAAGGTCGCCATGGCGGGCGTGACCACGGAGCTGGAGGTGGCCCCGTTCCTGGGCATCGGCACCGCGTTCCACTCGCCCAAGCGCATGGCCCAGCGCTACTTCCGCCCCGAATACGGAGCCGCCTTCCGCGCGGTCGCCCGCCCCCAGGTCGTCGGCTCCATCGACGTGGGCTGCGGGCAGGAAGGCCCCGCCGTGTTCATGGACATCAACTACTCCTTCTGATGGAGCAAGTCGACCTCGTCGTGGTCGGCGCCGGGGTCGTCGGGCTCGCGGTCTCGGGCCGGCTGGCCCCCCGACGCACGGTGCTCGTGCTGGAGAAGCACCCGCGCTACGGAGTGGAGACCTCCAGCCGCAATTCCGAGGTCATCCACGCGGGCCTCTATTATCCCCCGGGAAGCCTGAAGGCGCGGCTCTGCCATGAAGGCCGCCGGCGGCTCTACGCCTTCGCCCGCGAGACAGGGATCTTCCACCGGAAGCTCGGCAAGCTGGTGGTGGCCGAGGATGCCGGCCGCCTTGAGGCGATGAAAGCCAAGGCGGACGCCTCGGGCGCCGAGGGGCTGGAGCTCCTCGAGGGGAAGGACGCCATGCGCCGCGTCCCGGGGCTGAAGGCCTCGGCCGCGCTCTGGAGCCCGGAGACCGGCATCCTCGATACCGAGGAGTTCATGTCGCGGCTCTACGCCAAGGCCACGGCTGCGGGCGCCATGTTCCTCTTCCAGAGTCAGGTCACTCGCGTCGAACGCCGGCCGGACGGCTGCGTCCTGACCTTCGGGAAGGACCGGGAGCAGGTCCATTCGCGCTGGGTGGTCAATTCCGCGGGCCTGCACTCGGATGAACTGGCTCGGATGGCGGGAGCGGGCGACTATCGCCTGCATTGGTGCAAAGGCTCCTATTTCCGGCACAAGAAGGGCTTCCCCCTCCCGCACCTGGTCTATCCCGAGCCCACGAAGCACTCCTTGGGCATCCACATGACCGTGGACCGCCGCGGCGGCGTCCGGTTCGGGCCGGACGCGGAGTTCGTGGACAAAGAGGACTACGACGTGAATCCGGCGTCCAGGAAGAAGTTCTTTCAGAATGTGTCCGCATACTGGCCGAGCCTGCGCGAGGAGGACCTCTTCGAGGACACCTCGGGCATACGGCCCAAGCTCTCGGGCCCGGAGGGCGGTTTCCGGGACTTCGTCATCGCTGAAGAGTCCGGCTGGGTGAACCTCGTCGGCATCGACTCGCCGGGGCTGACGTCTTCATTGGCCATCGCCGAAGAGGTGGCCAAAATCGTGGAGAAGGCTTGATATGGAAGAACACCCCCCTCTCAAGATCACCATCAACGGAAAGGTGTACCACAGCCTCGAGGACGTCCCGCCGGAGCTGCGGGAGATGATCCGGGGACAGATCAAGGGAGCATTCCAGAAGGCCTTCAAGGTCGAGAAGCGTTTCAACGTCTCCCTGGGAGAATCGTCCGATATCCCAGTCTCGCAGAGTCCGTCCCCCGCGGACAGCCCTACCGTCCGGGTCGAATCCTTCGCCTGGCTGCTGTGGGCCCTCTTCGGGGTCGGGGTCGTGCTGGCGCTGGCCTACTTCATCAAGAGGGTCTAAACAATCGGAACCGCTATAATGGATAACATATTATCCTCTAGGCTATTTTTTTATTTTAACGGCTAATATATTGTATTTTATTTAAATCCGTGGTAAGCTATCGAAGACATGAACAAGACTCCTCTTGCGTTCCTCAGCCCTGCGGAAATGGGCGAATCGCTAGCCGAACGCGCGAAGACCCTGCGCCTGATCAAAGGTTGGACCCGGGACACCCTGGCCCGGCGAGCTGGCGTCTCGCCCGCGTCCCTCAAGCGATTCGAGACCTCCGGGAAGTCCTCCCTGGATCTGTTCCTCAAGGTCGCCCATGCGCTCGCCCGCCTGGACGAATTCGCTAGGCTGCTCCATCCGCCCGCTGCCCAGAGCATCGAAGAGCTCGAGCGACGCGTGGCCCGCCCCCCGCGCAAGCGCGGACGGATATGAAGAGGCTGGAGGTCCGCTTCACGCGAGCCCCCGGCGACTCATTGACCGTCGGCAATCTGGCCGAGGACCGCGGCCGAGTCTACTTCGAGTACGCGCCGGGATTCCTGGCCGCCGGTCTAAACCTCTCACCCTTCCGTCTGCCGTTCGAAGGCGGCCTATTCGAGCACACCGATCGCGGTTTCGGCCCGTTGCCGGGCTTATTCGACGACTCGCTGCCCGACGGCTGGGGCCTGCTGCTCATGGACCGCCACTTCCGCTCGCTCGGTCTGGATCCAGCCGGGGTCTCCCCGCTGGAACGGCTTTCCTGGCTGGGGACGCTGACCATGGGCGCGTTGACGTATCACCCTCCAGCCGAGCGGGAAGACGCGGACGCCGGGGTGTTCGACCTGTACGATCTGGCCAAGCAATCGCGCAAGCTGCTTTCCGGAGAAGCCGTGCGGGTGCTCCCCCGGCTCCTGAGAGCCGGAGGCTCTCCGGGCGGCGCCCGTCCCAAGGTGCTTGTGGGGTACAATCCATCGGCGGCCGCCATCATCTCGGGCGAGGACGACCTGCCGGCAGGGTTCGAGCACTGGATCGTCAAGTTCCCGGCCAGGGCCGACTCCCCGGACGCGGGAGCCGTCGAGTATGCCTACTCGCTCATGGCTGCGGCCGCAGGCATCGACATGCCTCCGACGCGCCTGTTCGAAACCCCCGAAGGCGGCCGCTTCTTCGGAGTCAAGCGCTTTGACCGGGACGGCAACCGGCGCCGCCACGTACATACGTTCGGAAACCTCATCCAAGCCGACTTCCGCGTCCCATCGGCCGACTACACGGACCTGCTGAAGGCCGCGTCGCTGCTGACTCGGAACCACCCGGATGTGCTGCGGGCATTCCGCCGCATGGCGTTCAACGTCTTGACCCATAACCGCGACGACCATCTGAAGAACTTCGCCTTCATCCTCAACGACAAGACGGGCGACTGGAGCCTGTCGCCGGCCTACGATCTGGTCCACTCCCCCGGACCTGGAGGCGAGCACTCCATGACTGTCGCGGGAGAAGGCAAAGACCCCGGGCCGCCGCACATGCTCCGTCTGGCGGAGGGGGCCGGGATATCCGAGCGGGACGCCGCCTCCATCATCGACGAGGTGCGCGCGGCCGTCGCGCACTGGAAGGGCTTCGCGAGCAAGGCCGGAGTGGCCGCGGCGGAGGGCCGCCGGATCGAGGGCTCATTCCCTAATCCGTCGCGATAGCGCTCAGCCGTACTTGTACTTCACCCCGTGCCCGGCCGGGGGCCAGTCGCAGTCGATGTTGTCGAACGGGCAGAGCATGCGGCAGGCGCCGCACTCGATGCAGTTCTCGTACGCCACCAGGATCTTCTTGTGCGCCGCCTCCCACTCGTAGACCTTGGCGGGGCAGATGGCGGTGCAGATGCGGTCCGTGCACTTCTCCACGCAGGGGGCCTTCTCGGAGCTGTCTTTGAGCTTGATGTGGGTCTCCGAGTACTTCTTGTAGTCGAGCAGGCCGAGCTTGGCTTCAACGGTCTCCTTCATAGAAACGCAGACCTTTGAACATCCCTTGTATAGCTCACAGCGCCACCTTGCGCAGGGGCATGAGCTCCCTGGCCATACGCACGAACCCTCGCTCACGCATCATGGCCACGGCCTTCCAAAGGTGCTCTTTCTTGGGCACCCCGTCCGCGGAGAACCGCATGTGGGCCAGGTCGCAGGCCAGCTTCGGGTAGAAATCCAGGAAGTCCGGGACCGACTCGATGGCCGCCTCGAGCCCCCGAGACTCCTCCAGGTCCTGCCACACGTAAGAGGCTCTCAGCTTGTCCACGTATGCGGAAAGAGCCGCCGCGCTGAAATCCCCCTTCTTCTTCGCCTCGATGACGGTCTCGCCGGCCAGCTTGCCCGAAGTCATGGCCAGGTTCGAACCCTCCCGGTAGGCAGGGTTGACCATCTGCGCCGCGTCCCCGGCCACGAGCATGCCGTCCGTATAGAGAGGAGGCATGGAGTCCATCCCGCCCTCGGGGATGAGATGCGCCGAGTATTCCAGCGGCTTGGCGCCCTCGATGAGCTTGCGGATGAGGGGATGCGCCTTGACCGCCTCCAGCTGCTCCGAGGTGCGGATGCCGGTCTTCTGATAGTCGCTGAGCTTGCAGCCGACGCCCAAAGCGAGGGAGTCCTTGTTCGTGTAGACGAAGACGTAGCCCAGCATGCCCTGGGTGATGGAGCCGAACATCTCCAGGGTGGCGCCTTCGCCCTTCTCCAGGCAGAAGCGGTCCTCGATCTTCTCGGCGGGCAGCTCCAGGACCTCCTTGGCGCCGAGCGCGACCTCGCCCGCCCTCAGCTCGGGGCGAAGCCCGGCCTTCTGCGCGAGGATGGCGTTGACCCCGTCGCAGGCCACGACCACGTTGGCCAAAAGCTCGTCTCCGTCCGAGGTCTTCACCCCGCGGATGCGTCCGCCCTGGCGCACCACGCCCTCGACCTTCACCCCCGGATAGACCTCGGCCCCGGCCTCTTCCGCCTTCTTGGCGTACCACTGGTCGAAGCGGGTGCGGATGATGGTGTAGCAGTTGGGAACGCCCTCGAGGAACTTCTTGGAGCGGTAGGCCGTCGCGACCCAGGAATCCTTCGTGGTCACGCAGAGGCGCTGCTCCACGATGGGCCGCTCGAACGGACCTCCCGTCTCCTTCCAGAACTCGGGGACGTGCTCATGAAGCATCTTCGAATAGAGCACCGCGCCCTGCACGTTCTTGGCGCCGGGATACTCCCCCCTCTCGAGCACGATGACGGAGAGCCCCGCGCGGGCCATGGTGATGGCGGCCGAAAGGCCGGCGGGCCCGGCTCCGACGACTACCGCGTCATGCACGTCTTCGGACATCTGGGGCGGCTCAGGCAGCTTGTCCGGCCGCTTTGCCGATAGCTTTCTCGACCTCCGCGACCAGGTCGTCGGTCTTGAAAGGCTTGGTCATGAAGCCTTTCACCTGAGGGAACTTCTTGAAGAGAGTCCTCGACGGCTCCAGCGCGGTGAGGACGATGATGGGGATGCCCTTCGTGGCCTCATCCTGGGAGATCTTGATCTGCAGGGAGTAGCCGTCGATGCCGGGAAGCATCACGTCGAGCAGGAGGAGGTCCGGTTTATTCTCGATGATGGCGTTCCAAGCGTGCCGCCCGGTGTCGCAGGTCGAAACCTCATAGCCCGCGTGCTCCAGGGTGAACCGGATGAGGCTGAGCATCTCCGGCTCATCGTCGACGACGAGTACTTTCTTCGCCATAGATTAAGCCGCCCCCGTTCCTATTCGGAACGGCCTATTATAATATATTTTGTGAATATGCCAGCGCCCAAGAGACTTCTCTCGCTCCTGGCCGCTTTCGACCGGCGGGAGGGGCTCGTCTCTCCCGGCGACCGCATCCTGCTCGCCGTGTCCGGAGGGCCGGATTCGGTCTGCCTGACCCACCATCTGCACCGCGTCTCCGGGCCCAAGAGGCTGCGCCTGAGCATGCTGCACATCCACCACGGCCTGCGGGGCAGGGAGGCCGACCAGGACGCCGCCTTCGTCGAACGTCTCGCCTGCGGCCTCGGGGTCCGCCTCACGGTCAAGCGGATCCCTGTCCGGGACTTCGCGCGGAGCGAGCGGAGAAGCCTGGAGGACGCCGCCCGCGTGCTGCGCTACCGGGCCTTCGCGGAGCTCGCCTCCAGGCTCCATTGCAACAAGGTCGCGACCGGGCACCAGCTCGACGATCAGGCGGAGACCGTCCTCATGCACCTTCTTCGCGGCACCAAGGCAAAGGGCCTGGCCGGCATCCCGGCGAAGCGCCCGCTGGGAAAGCGGCGCATCGAGCTCATCCGGCCGTTGCTGCCGCTGAGCCGGAAGGACATCCTGGAATACCTCCGCGCCTATGGCCTGACGTGGCGCCTGGACCGGACGAACGCGTCGGACCGCTTCACCCGGAACTGGGTGCGCAGGAAGCTCCTGCCGCTCCTGGAGACGCGCAACCCCAGCATCCGCGAGCACCTTGCCGCCATCGCCGAGGATGTGCGGGCCCTTATAGGGCGACCCCGTCACTCTTAACCCGCTGTTTCGCACCCAAGGCACTCTCAGGACCGCACCTGCGTCTTGAGCCATGCGAGCGACGACGTCAAAGGCGACTTTTCGCTCCCATGGCCCGGCGCACGTGTCCAACGTCTTCCAGATGGACACGGTGCCGTACCGCTCCGCGGTACGGCTGGGCCATGGGACTGGGCATCCTCAGGATGTGCGTTGAGGCCCGGTCCCCGTTCGCGCACTTGGGGTTTCGTCCCGAAACCCCAAGTTTCAGACAGGACTGTGGTCGGCCACAGTCCCTCGGTCGGCTTCGGGTGGCCCCGGGGGCCACCGCTAGGGTCGACGCCGGCTCATTCCGCCTCCCGCTACGCGGGCGGCAGTCGCTTGAGCGCCGCTTCGATATGCCGGAACGCCCCGCCGCGGACCACGGGGCCGTGTCCGCAGCAGAGGATATCGCAGTCGAGCCTGGATAAGGCCTCGATGGACCTGCGCAGGGCCGCATTGTCCTGATTGAATCCCCGCCAGAACGCGTGCGGCGTCCCGCCGCGGTTGCTCAGCACGTCTCCGCAGATCAGTATCTGGGAGACCGGGTTGAAAAGGCTGACCGAGCCCGCCGTGTGCCCGGGCGTGTGCAGGACCTGCCACTGCGGGATGCCCCGGACAGGCGTGCCGGGCTCGATGGCGAACGCCGCCTCGGTCCTGGGCCACGGCAGGAGGCGCTCGCCCGCGAACCGAAGAAGAGCCCCCGAGAACCCCTCGGGGCGCGGCATCCGCGCCTTCCCATGCAGAACCGGGAGTTCCTTGGGATGCGCATAGACGCGGATGTGCCGGAGTTCCTTGAGCCCGCCGATGCCCCCCGCGTGGTCCGGGTGCGCGTGCGTGAGCACGATGCGGCCGATGTCCTTCGGAGAAAACCCGTTGCCTTTGAGCTCGTGCAGGAGCGCGGCGGCGGACCGGGAATGGCCCGTGTCGACCAGGGTGAGGTCGGAGCCGCTCTCGATGAGGTAGGAGTTGACGAAGCCTCCGGACTCGAACTGATGGAGCTTATCCGCGATCCGTATCAAGGCTTCTCTCCGATGCGCACTTCCCTGAGCGCCTGCGGCTCCACGGGCCTGTCCACCAGCAGTCCGGACACGGGGTCCGTCCTCACGCGGGGCGCGGCCGCGATCGCCTCGGCCACGGCCAGGCCGGAGCCGAGCTCCCCGAAGATGGTGTGCTTCCGGTTGAGCCACGGAGCGGGTCCGAGCGTGACGAAGAACTGAGAGCCGTTGGAGTCCGGAGCGGGGCTCGCCATGGCCAGGAGTCCGGCCTTGTCGAAGACGCGGCCCGACCGGAGCTCGTCGCCGAAGGTGAAGCCCGGACCGCCGCTGCCGTCGCCCAGCGGGTCTCCCCCCTGGATGATGAAGCCCGGGATGACGCGGAAGAAAGCGGTGCCGTCATAGAGCCTGCGGGTCGTCCTCTTCCCCGTGCGGGGGTCGGTCCAAGACTTCTTCCCCGTGGCCAAACCCACGAAGTTCTCCACAGCCATGGGCGCCGACTCCGGAAGCAGACGGAAGACCATCTCCCCCTTATCCGTCGCCAGCGTGGCGAAGAGCCCGGATGCGATCCGGGTGGACTCGGCGACCCCGGGAAGAGCCAGCACCTCCCGCTCCGGCGCCGCGGATGCGGCGCCGTCCTGACGACCATCGGGAAATGCGTTGGTCGTCATGGGCGGCGGCGCGAGCCTCGCCGCCTCGGCGCAGCCCAGGCTGGCGGCCAAGACGGCCGCGAGGGCCGCCCGCCTCATGCCTTGTACCGCTTAAGGAGCTGCGGCGGATACCCGATATCGACCACCCTGAGCTCGCCCACGAAGCGCTTCGCCGCCGGGGCCACCAGGCCGCGCTTGGGCAGCCCGAGAGTGCAGGTGACGGCAGCCGTGATGATCGCTCCGCTGTGATAGCCCGTCTCCGGGTCGAGCCCGGAGGGGACGTCCACCGCAAGGATGGGCTTGACCGCCTTGACCATGCGCTGGATCATCTTGTGCAGGACCCCGGCGGGCTTTCCGCTCGCGCCGGTTCCAAGCAGCGCGTCGACGATCAGGGCCGACGAACGCAGGCGGATGTCCAGCTCGACGAGCTCCTCCGACGCCTGATGGACGGACACCCCGGCCGCGTTCGCGCGGGTGAGGTTCTTCTGGACCTCCTCGGAGTAGCGCCCATCGCGCCTGGGCGGCGCGATGAACGCCATGACCTCGGCGCCCATGCCCTTGAGGAAACGCGCCGCCACCAGGCCGTCGCCGCCGTTGTTCCCCCGGCCGCAGCAGACCGTCACGAGAGCGTCCTGCGGCCTCACTCCGCTGGACTCCAGCATCCGGCGGGCCTCCTCGGCCACGCCGCGTCCCGCGTTCTCCATCAACTCGAGGCCCGGGATGCCGAACTCGGTGATGGCGCGTCGGTCGAGCTCCTGCATCTGCTCCGGGGTCACGACGGGATAGCCCCCGTATTCGGTCGGGAGCGGGGCCTTCATGAGAACAGCCGCACGGCCTGCTGCGCCAGCCCCCATAGGGCCGCCGCGAAGAGCGCCAGCCCGAGGCCCGCCGCGGCGGCGTAGGGGGAGAGCAAAGCGGCCCACGCCTTGAGCGCCCCGACACGGTAGTTGTGCCGGATGCTGCGTGCCCGCAGGCTCAGGCACAGCCAGTATATCCCCAGGAAGACTGCGGCGGCCATCCAGCGGGAATGGACCGCCGCGACCTGCATCAGCAGGGTCGCCGGCAGCAGCAGCGTCCACGCCAGGTCGCTCAAGCCCATGAGCACGAACAGGGGCAGCGCCCGGCCGTTCCCTCCGAATGTCTCCGCCGCCATATGGACGAGCCCGGTCAGCAGGACTCCGAGGGCCAGACGAGAAAGAAGGAGCATCCCGAGAGCGGCGAGGGAGAAGCCCAGAATGCCGTTGCTCCCCGCCACCCCGTGAGCCAGGAAGACGCTCAAGGACGCCGCGGCGTACCCAGCCAGGGCGATCCAGACCGGCGGCCGCTCGCGCACCGCTTCGGCCGCTCGGTCGGGAGCCTCGATGAAATCGCAGAAGACGTCCAGCGCGCTCGCCCGTTCCACGCTATCTCCAGCGGTACTCCAGGCCGCGTGGAGCGAGCCGCTCCACGTCCCGGAGCAGCGCCGCGCTCGGAGACACCCACTCCGGCAGGCGGGAGTCGAGCATCTCCAGCATGCTCATGAACGAGTCCGCGTCGCGCACGACCTTGGGCTTGGCGTCCTTGATGCCGCCGAGCCTGGCCGCCAGCAGGACGGCGTCCGTCGAATCGCCGAGTTGGTCCACCAGACCCGCCGCGAGCCCCTGCTCTCCCGTGAAGATCCGTCCGTCGGCGATGGCCTTGAGGCGCTCCGTCGGGAGCCTGCGTCCGTCGGAAACGGCCCGGAAGAACTGCCCGTAGGCGTTGTCGATGAGGGCCTGCAGGAGCTGCCGCTCCTCTTCGGTCATGGGACGCGTCATGGAGCCGATGTCCTTCATCTTCCCGGACTTGATGACGCTGGTCTTGACCCCGATCTTCTGGAAGAGGCTCTCGAGATTGCTGTTGTAGAAGATGACGCCGATGGACCCGACGAGGGCCCCGGGGTTGGCCACGATCTTATCGCAGGGCGCGGCGAGGTAATAGCCGCCGGAGGCGGCCACGTCGATGAGGTGGGCCACCACCGGCTTCTTGGTCTCCTTGCGCACCCTCTGGATGGCGCTGTGCATCTCCTGCACGGCGCCCACGCTGCCGCCAGGCGAATTGATGGAGAGGACCAGGGCCTTGACCTCCGGCCGGGCCGCGAGGCGCTCGAGGCGCTTGGACCACTGCCGGGTCCCGCGATCGAACATGCTCTGGCCGCTGTTCTCGTAGATGGGCCCGTTGACGGAGACCATCCCCACGCAGTCCGACTTCCTCCCGGCGACCGCGAGCAGGCTGGGCTTCTCCTCGCCGCTCTTCGTGGGATCCTTGGCCGGCGCGCGCAGCAGGAGCACGACTGTCGCGGCCACGGAAAGGACGTAAAGTCCCGACAAGGAAAGGAACTGCCAGCGCCGGGGCCGCTTCTCCACAGGGGCCTGCTCCTGGGGCTGGATAGGGTTGTCGGACTCTCCATTCATGGTCGGATGCCCTCCGGAGCGTATGGTATCAAACTATCGGCACCGCGGAGCGGTACCGCACCGCGTCCCTCTGGATGAACGTTGGACACGTGTGCCAGGCTAGCGCTTGCGCACTTCCCATACGTCCACCACCCGGTTGCGGCCACGCTCCTTGGCTTCGTAGAGGGCCTGGTCGGCCTGCTGCACGATGAGCTCACCGGTCTGCCCGTCGCGCGGGAAGTGGGAGATTCCGATGGAGACCGTGACCCGCACGCGCTCACCGGCCAGCTGGAAGGCCCGGCCCTCGACCGCGCTGCGTATGGCCTCGCCCTTGCGCAGCACTCCGTCGGGCTGCGCCCTCGGCAAAAGAATGGCGAACTCCTCCCCGCCGTAGCGCCCCACGAAGTCCGTGTCGTAGACGCTGCCCCGCAGGATCTCGCCGAGCTGCTGGAGGACCTGGTCGCCGAACTGATGGCCGTAGGTGTCGTTAAGATCCTTGAAGTGGTCGATGTCGAGGAGCATCAGGCAGAAGCTGGTCTTGAAGGTCTGGGCCCGGATGACCTCCTCCTTGAGCTTCTCGTCGAGCACGCGCCGACGATAGACGCCCGTCAGGCCGTCGATCTGGGAGAGCTGCTCCATGTCCTGGAAGAGCCGGATGCGCCGGAAGGCGAACGATATCTCGTCCACGAAGGTCTGCGCCTTGGCCAGCAGGGACGGAGCGTCCCCGCCGGCGGGCAGACGCGCGTAGAAATAGCCCATGAGCTTCTCGCTCTCGAAGATGGGGACGGCGATGGCGGACTCCGGCGCGCTGATGACGTGGGGGACGCGCAAGGGGAGCTGGTGCTCCTGGAGATACCTCTGGAGCGTGTCCCAGGACGCTCCCAGCGAGCCGGTCAGGCGCCGGCGGGCGAGCGGGACGAGGCTGTCCTGCGCGCGCCGGTCCGCGACATAGAACGCGAAGGCCTCCACGCGCAGGTACTGTTCGACCGCGATCTCGAGCTTCGGCCGCATGTCCTCCCAGGAGAGAGCCTCGGCCAGGCCCTTGACCATGCCGTAGAGGGCCAGCACCTCGCGCTGTTCGGTCTCCACCTCATGGATGCGGGTCTTGAGGGCCTCCATCGACCGCACCAGCTCGCCGCGCCTGCGCTCGCGCGCGCTCACCATGCCCTCCAGGCGCTCGTACTCGGCCGCATTGCGGCTCACCACCAAGGACGCGTAGAAGCACGCGATGAGCGAGCACGCGCCGGCGACGGTCCAGAGCACTCCCGCCTCCCTGCCCGGCCCGGCGAACCCCGCGAGCCAGAGGGTCAGGCAGGCGCCCGCTCCCGCCCAGGCGGCCCAGCGCCGGCGCGGCCACGCGGCCCACAGGGAAACCGGCGGGAAGAGCGCGAGCGCGCCGACGAGCCAGAGGCTCATGAGACCTGGTTCCGCCCGCCGGACTTGGAATGGTAGAGCCTCTCATCCGCCACGCGGATGAGCTGGCTCTGGGAAGTCGCGTCCTGCGGGAAGGCGGCCACGCCGAAGCTCACGGTCACGCGCGTGCGCTGCCCCTTAAAAAGGAAAGGCTCCGAGGCCACGGCGAGCCGCATGCGGTTCGCCACCTCCAGGGCATGGTCCCTCACGGTGTTGGGCAGGATGACGGAGAACTCCTCCCCGCCATAGCGCGCCACGCAGTCCACGGGCCGCGTCTGGTTCACGAGGATGCGCGACACGGACCGCAGGAGCTCGTCGCCGGCCTGATGCCCGTAGGTGTCGTTGTATTGCTTGAAGAAATCGATGTCCGCCATGATGAACGCGAGCGGGCTCTGGCTCCGCCCGGCCCGGAGGATCTCCTCCTTCAGACGCTGCAGCAGAGCGCGCTGGGTGAAAAGCTGCGTCAGGCTGTCGTGCGTGGCGAGACCGCGCACCTCCTCGTAGAGGTGGATGTTCTCCAAGGACAGGGCGGCGAGCGTGGCGAAGAGGTCCACGGTGCGCAGGTCGTCGTTCGTGTAGAACTGGGGCTTGCCCGATTCCACGCGGATGAAGCCATAGGGCTTCTTCATCACGGAGATCGGCACCACCATGGCCGACCGGAAGGGATGCCCGGCGGAACGGTCGCCGAAGCGGTCCTCCTTCTGCATATCCTTGACCAGGACCGGCGTACGGGTCTCGACCGACCACTGCACCAGCGGGTCCTCCGGCTGGCCCGGGAGGATCTGGATGCGGCTCCCCTGGAAGCGAGCCTCCATGATGCGCATGAGCCTGAGCTGGACCTCGCCGGCGTCCATCGTGGTCCCCAGGCTCTTGGCCGCCTGGGTCAGGTCGCGCCGCAGGTTCACCTGGGCCATGGTGGACTGCTCGTACGCGCCGTAGAAGCGGAGCTCGCGTTCATGATCCCGGATCTGGGCGTCCTGCTCCTCGACCTTGGCGAGCATCGCGTGGTTCTCCGCAGCCCGCCGGTTCCGGTGGAAGCCGAGGCCGAAGCTCAGCATCCAGATGGCGAGCGCCTCCAGCCCCACGCCGAGCTGGTGCGACCCGTCCGGCAGCCGGGTCAGCACCAGCGCTCCGGCGATGGTGGCGAGGAACACGAAGATGATGTGAATCTCCTCGTCCCGGCGCAGGTCGGTCCAGAAGAAGATGACGGTATAGGCGGGGTAGAGCATGAGCTCCCAGCCCGGGAGAAAGAACAGGGCCGCGGAGACGGACGCGAAGATGATGTTCGCCCCAAGGAGGGTCAGGTTCCTCTGGCTCATGCGATACTATAGGCCCGCACCGTGCCGAGCCTCTTGAATACGGCTCGGCACGGTACGGGCCGATATGGTGGAGGTGGCGAGATTCGCACTCGCGTCCAAGGAACGCCCCCTGGGGTCACTACAGGCTTAGCCCGGCGTTGTTCTCGCCCCGGGAAAACCGCCGGACGAGTATCCCGGGGCCAGTCCCGTGTTGTTCTCGGAGCCGCGTCGACGGTACCAGCGGCGCGTCCCCCAGCCTGCTAGTTGACGCCGGCGCTCCCCTAACAGGCGTCGGGGACCGGCGTGGACTTACCGCTGTTTAGGCGGTGGCCCAGGCCAACGGTGAGTTGGCTTTTTTTGTTTTGGCCGATTTTTATCCTGGCTCCGGCCGACCAGGGCCTGCGACCTCCAGATAAACGGACCCTGTCGAGACTATTCACCCCCGTATCTCCAGTATAGCAGGCGGATGTTTCGCATTCAAGACGACGCATCAACTCTGTCGGCCCCAAATTGATAGTTCGACACGAATCCAGGCTAATTCCACGCCTCGGTTCTCCGAGCATTTGCCACATCTCTGAGAAAGCGGAAGGGGCTCACCAATAGCTCACGCGCCATGAAGCGAATGTAGGTCAACCGATGCTTCGATGAGAGGATCTTGGACCAGTATGCTCGGCCCGCCCTGAAAAGACTCCATTCGACCGGCGTATAGATGCCGTACCGGATGAACCATCGGAGGAGGAGTCGCCTCAAATCACGATCGTGGACGCACAGTCTGAACCTGTTGTCCGGGAAAAGCCGGTTCAAGCTCCGATAGTCTTCCTTGGAGAGGGGGAACCCGAGATTCCCGCAGATCTCCGTGCCCGGATAGGGCTGCGTCACACCGATGGAGGTATAGGTCGGCCGGATCGTCGCGAGCAGCTCCTCGGTCTTCCTCAAGTCCTCGATGTCCTCCCCAGGGAGATTGACCAGGATGTTCGCAAATGTCCGCATCTCCCCCTTCTTGCAGAGGCCGAACGCCCGGACGACCCGTTCGACGGTACAGCCCTTCCTGATGGCCTTCAGCATCCTCGGGGAGCCAGACTCGACACCGAAATCCAATTGGATGCATCCGGCGTCTTTCAACACCTTGATGATTTGTTCATTGCTGATGCAGCCTACGCGAGTCTCGGCCCCCCACAGCATCTCCAACCCGCTATTCTTGTAGGCATCGCAGAAATCCAGAATGTCTTTTTCGCGGACCCCGAAGGTGTCGTCCAGGACGTAGAAGAAGTCGAACCCGTAGTCATCCTGCAGGATCCGCAGCTCTTCCATCACCTGCGGCAGGGGCCGCTTTCGAATCGGCTGGGAATCCGCCCGCCTGTTCGAGTTCCAGACCGTGTTGGACGCGCAGAAGGTGCATTTGAACGGGCAGCCCCTGCCTGTGTAGATTGCCGTCCCAACGGTCGCGAGACGCCGAATCAGGTTCTTTGTCGGCCTCCTATACCACCCGACATCGATAAGATGATAAGCCGGCATCCCGCATTGCGCCAGATCCATCAATTTTCGCTTTTCGGTCAGGTGGACCGCTCCGTCTCGCCGAAAAGCGACCCCCCCGATCTTCTCGAGCGCGCCAGCATCTCCGGATGAGGAGAGTATCTCGGACACCGTCAGCTCGCCCTCTCCGCGCACGACAATGTCGAACGGAGAGCCCTCGTCGAGGAAGTCCTCCGGCGCGATGGACGGATGCGCGTTGCCGACGAGTGTCTTCAGACCGAGCTCATTCTTGATCCGCCTGCAGAGATCATAGACCATGTGATAGTCCGTCACGAAACAAGCTAGGCCCACATATCGCGGCCTTTTCGCCTGCAGCTCGCGAAGGATTGACGCCACGTTGGAGGCCGGATCCTTCTCGTGTGGATTCAGGATCTCGACTGAAAATCCGCGCTTCTCCAGATATCCAGCGAGATACAGAAAATAGAACGGCATATACACCGACAGGGCATTTGCTGGTGAGACTACGAAGGTGATATCGGGACTTCTATGGGTCTGTACTGGCATGGGTTATCGCTTCCCGTTCAATGACTTGAGCGCAGAATAGAGCTCCGCCGTGCTGGGCCACCGCTTCGCGGGCTCGGGATCGAGCCCGCGCGCGAGCACCGCGTCAAGCCCCGTGGGCAGCCCGTCCACGCAAGCCGAGAGCGGTCCGGCGCCGTTCCCCTCGGACGGCGGCCGGCCCGAGAGCATCTCATAGAGGCAGGCCGCCAGGGAATAGACGTCGGACGCGCGGCAGGACATGCCCTGCCCCTGCTCCGGAGCCGTGTAGGGCGTGGAGCCGCCCATGAACTCCTTGGCCTCCTGGGCCAGGCCGAAATCCATGACCTTCACGACGCGGTCCCGGCCGATCATGATGTTGGAGGGCTTGAGCCCCCCGTGCAGGACCCCCTTGGACTGGGCGTACTCGATGGCCGCCACCACCCCGCTGGCCACGCCGAGGGCGTCGTTGAGCGAGAGCCTCCCGCGCGAGCGCAGGAGCTCGTCTACGGTCTTCCCGTCCACGAACTCGAAGACCAAGTACGCGTCCGGCCCGTCCTCGAGCACCGAGTAGATGTCCACGATGTTCGGGTGGTGCAGGGCCGCCACGGTCTTGGCCATGCGCAGGAAGCGTTCGCGCTCGCGCGGGGAGGAGCGGATCTCGTCGCGCAGCTTCTTGATCGCGACCCGGCGGTTGAGGGCGGTGTCTAAAGCCTCGTACACCTCGCCCATGCCGCCGGCTCCGATCCGGCGGACGACCTGATAGGAGCCGGAAAGCCCCGGACCGGCGGCCGCCGGCCCGGGCTCCTCGACCTTGGGAGAGTTCTCGCGGAGCGCGGCCACGAACCTCTTGGCCTTGGTCTGGAGCTCACGCCCCCCGAACTGCAGCAATCCCAGAGCGATCATGAGTCCGCCCACCAGGCTCGAGAGGCCGAAGACGGTCAGCTTCCTCGCGCCGGACGGCTTGCCGTGCGCCGCCGGCCGCTTCTCCCCCGCAAGGACCAGGGCCAGCTCCCCATCCTGGAGGCTCCGGGCCATCTCATAGACGGTCCGATACGAGGCGTCGAGCTCCGCGGCTTTGGCGAACGCGGCCAATTTCTCCTCCCGCCGGACCCTCATCCCGTCCAAGGCCCAGCCCTTCTGCATCCAGGCCTCCGGGTTCCCGGCGTCCACCGCGATGGCGTCCTCCGCGTCGAGCAGGGCCAGCTTGTGATTCTTCATCAGGTTGTGGATCCTAGCCCGGCTCGCGAGCAGCCTGGAGTCGCGGGGAGCCAGAGCGAGCGCGTCGTTCGCCGCGGTCAAAGCCTCGGGAAGCCGCTTCGCGTTCATGAGCGCATGCAGCAGGGTGAACCGGGCTTCCAGGTTCTTGGGGTCCAGCTGCACGGCGCGGGCGGCGGCCTTGGCGGCCTCCTCGTAATCCTTGGCCTTTATGAGCATGCGGGCGTGCTCGACCTGCTTATTCACGCTGACGCGCGGGTTCGGGGCGAAGAAAGTCGGGTCCAGGCGGTCGCCGGAAGAGGAGAAGAACCGCGTCCCCTTGGGAGTCTCCGAGCCCGGCGCCGGAGGCGGACTCCCGCCGCGGCCCGCGTTGAGCTTCGCGATGGACAAAGCCTCCGTGTTGCCCGGATCCAAGCGCAAGGCGCTGACCGCGCTCTCGTACGCGGCCTTCTTGTCCCCGGCCCTCAGCTGCGCCTGGGCCAAGGTCAGGTGCGCCTCAGGGTCCTTGGGACCCATCTGCACGGCTTTCATGGCTTCCGACACCGCCGAAGCGGGGTCGCCGTAGGTCAGCGCGGACTTGGCGGCCTCCTTCTGGAGCCAAGGGTTGTTCCCGGCCTGATCCCGGATCTGGTCGAGGATGCCCGGAGGGAACGGCTTGTTGCCTCCCCCGTCCGGGCCGCCATGGCCGCCGGGCCGATGGCCGAACTCGGTGGCGCGGGCGAACTGGAGCATGGCCTGCGCGTTCTCGGGGGTGAGCAGCTTGAGGTCGATCATCCTGGCGGTGGCCTGCTGAAACCGCTCCTCGGCGCGTGCGTCGTTGGCCGGGTTGTCGTCGTGGAACGCGCGACTGACCCCTCCCATGCTCTGCATGAAGCCCAAGAACGCCCGCATATCCTCGGGGCTGTCCACGTTCTTGTACACGTCCTGCATCTGCTGGATCATGGGGGCGTACTTCTCGTACATGGCCGGGTCGTCCTGCTTCATCCGCTCGAGCATCTGCGGACCCTTCTCCTGCATCTCCTTCATCTTCTCGCGCAGCTGATCGTCCGTCAGATCCCGCAGACTCTCCCCTCCGCCCCCTGGATGGCGCTGCGCGATGGCCGGCGATAAGCCGGCCATCGAGACGAGCGTCAAAAGGCAGAGTCCGGCGATCGTCATCCTAATGTCCGTTCTTGGATACGAGCGCTGCCAATTCCCTATAAAGGTCCGCCGCGCTCGGATGGCGCCGGGCCGGGTCCGGGTCCAGGGCCTTGTCCAGGACCCGGTCCAAGCCCTGCGGCAACCCGTCGAGCTTGCGCGACAAGGGGATGTACGTCTTGTTCATCTTGGCCAGGAGCATGCCGGCCCCGACCCCGCCGAAAGGCAGCTCGCCGGAGAGGAGCTCGTAGAAGCAGATGGCCAGAGCGTAGATGTCCGAGCCCCGTCCCACCATTCCCTGCTCCTGCTCCGGAGCCATGTACGGCGGAGTGCCCACCACGGTGTTCGTCATGGAGAGCCGGCCCAGGCAGTCCTTGGCCTGCCTGGCCACGCCGAAGTCCATCACCTTGATCTGCCGCTCGGCGTTCATCATGATGTTCGAGGGCTTCAGGTCCCGGTGGACCACGTTCTTGCCGTGCGCGTACTCGAGCGCGGCCGCCACGCCCTTGGTCAGCGCCAAGGCCTCGGCATAGGGCAGTCTCTTGCGCGTCTGGAGCAGCTCGCTCAGGGTCTTGCCGTCCACGAACTCGAAGACCAGGTACGCATCCTGCCCGTCGTCCACGATGGCGTAGATGTCCACGATGTTCGGATGATGGAGCGTGGCCACGGTGCGCGCCTCCTGCAGGAAGCGCTCCCGCTCCCGGTTGTCCATCCGGATCTCCTCGCGCATCTTCTTGACCGCCACGCGGCGTCCCAGGGCCGTGTCCAGGCCCTCGTACACGATGCCCATGCCGCCGATGCCGATCTTGCGCACGACCTTATAGCTCCCCGCGATGGTCCGTCCCGGGCCGTCGGACGCGCCGGCCGCGACCGCGTCGGCCATGTCGCCGACATTGGGGGAGGCCTCCCGAAGCCCGGCGAAGAGCCTCATGATCTTGGTCTTGAATTCCCGGCCGCCGAAGCCCATGAGCCCGAGCGCGAGCATGAGCCCGCCCAGGAGGCTCGATACGCCGATGATCAGCCCCCTCTTGATCCCGGGCGAGAGCCCGGCCCAGCCGCCTTCCTTCTCGGCGGGGGGCTTCGCCCGCGTCTCCCCGCCCATGAGCCGGCGGGCCAACTCGCCGTCCGCCAAGGCCATGGCCTGCTCATAGTAGCTGCGATAGGCCGGGTTGAGCTCAGCCGCCTTGCGGAAGCTCTCCAGCTTGTCCTGCCGCTGTATGCCCAGCCTGTCCAACGCCAGCCCCTTCTGCAGCCAGGCCTGGGCGTTCCTTGGGTCCGCCAGGATGGCCTTCTCCGCGTCCAGCAAAGCCAGGTCCGCTTTGCCCAGATAGTTGTTGATGCCGGCGCGCGAGGAGAGGAGCTTGGAGTTGTTCGGGAACGCTTTCAGGGCTTCGTTCGCGGCGGCCAAAGCCTCCTCGTACCGCTTGGCCATGCTCAGCGCGGAGATATGCGTCAGCCGGAGGTCGAGGTTGTTCGGCTCGGCCCTGATGGCCCGCGAAAGAGCCGCGGCGGCGCCGTTGTAGTCCTTGAGCTGGAGCAGCCTGGCCAGGTCGGCCCCGCTGACCGTTTTCACCGCCGGCGGGTTGCCCGGGACGCCGAAGAACCGGGAGCCTTCCCTCATCTGAGGCTTGTCCGCCGCCGGGTTCGTCATGCTGCTCGGGTCGCCGCGGCCGGCCGTGAGGCGCGCGACGGCATTGGCCATCCCGTCTTTTGGATCGAGCGACAGGCACTTGACCGCGGCCTGGTTCGCGTTCTTCGGATCGCCGAGATCATGGTACGCCTTGGACATGACCGAATACGCGGGGGCGTAATTCGGGTCCATGAGAGCGGCCTTCCTCGCGGCATCGAGGGCATTCTGCGGCTGTCCCGCGAGAAGATAGGCTTTGGCCAGCTCCGTGTTCACCGGAGCGTTGTCCCCCACCAAGCCCTGGATCTCTTTCCATGTCTGCGGAGTGCCGTGAGCCTGCGAATCCGGCGACTGGCCGCCGGGATTCTGGCCGGAGGGACCGCCCTGCTGCGGGTTGGTCTGACCGCCCGGCCCCTGCGGGCCGGATGAACCGCCCATGGCAGAGCGCATGCCGTCGAGGTCCTGGCGGATCTCGTGCAGGAGTTCCCTCTGGCCGTGCCCGGGGCCGTGAGGCATCTCGTTGAACCTGTTCAGATCTTCCATTAATTCCGTCATCTTCTCGAGCCCGGTGGCCTGCGCGGTCGGGTCCTGCTTCGCGAGCCAATCCAGATAGTCCATGGCTGTAGAAAGGTCCTTCCTCAGATGGCCGCCAGCCTGCAGCATCTTCTCCTGGACGTCTCTCTGATATTGGCTGATCTGCTCGGTCGTGGTCTGCGGGGTCTGCGCCGGAGGCGTCTGCCCGCCGCCCGCTCCGACGTCGGACGAGGCCAAAACGGACAAGGACGCGAAAAGGGTGCAGAAAAACACTTCGCGCTGGGTCGTCATCGCGCGTTTCTCCTTCCTAAAATAACAGCCTTCTTCTGTTAGTGTAGGGGGGATGAACCGGTGTGTCAAGCCTTTCTTGTATACTTTGGCGTGCCCAAAGTCCGTCTGGATTCGCTGCTGGTGGCGCGAGGATTTTTTCCGACCCGGACCAAGGCCCAAGCCGCTCTCATGGCCGGAAAAGTGCTGGTCGCGGGAAAGCCCGCTCCGAAAGCCGGGACCCCGGTCGCTCCCGATGTCGATATCTCCGTCCTTCCGGATGCGGTGCCCTACGTATCCCGCGGAGGGCTCAAGCTGGCCGCTGCTCTGGACAAGTTCTCCATCAAGGCCGAGGGGAGGACCGCCCTGGATGTGGGCGCCTCCACCGGCGGTTTCACGGACTGCCTGCTCCAGCGCGGGGCGAGCAAGGTCTACGCAGTGGACGTGGGACACGGCCAGCTCGACGTCAAGCTCCGAAAGGACCCCAGGGTCGTAAACATGGAGAAGACCCACGCCCGGGACCTGCGTCCGGACCTGTTCCCCGAGCCGCCGGACCTCGCCGTGGTGGACGTATCCTTCATCTCTCTTTCCAAGGTCCTGCCCCACGTCCTGCCGTGCCTCTCGTGTCCCGCGGACATCGTGGCCCTGATCAAGCCTCAATTCGAGCTCGAACCCAAGAAAGTCCCGAAAGGAGTGGTCCGGGAGGAGAGATACCGCCTTGAAGCGATCGAAAGCCTGCGCCGATGCCTAGAGAGCTGGAGGCTGCGCGAGGCCGGGCTCATCCCCTCTCCGGTGAAGGGTCCCAAGGGGAACGTCGAGTTCCTCTGGTGCCTACAGACCCTATAAGCCAATCAAGCGCCCCGGAGCTTCTCCCGGATCGGCACCTCGCTGGGATATACCTTCTTGACCCCGTCTCCGAGGATGCGGGACACAGACTGCAGCTGCTTGTAGAGCTTGTCCATCCCCTGGACCTCTACGCTGCTCGCCTGATCCGTCCCCCACATGGAATGGTCCAGGGTAATGTGGCGTTCGACAACCATGGCTCCCATGGACACGGCCACTGTGGTCGAGTCCAGACCGTATTCGTGGCCGCTATATCCCACGACGCATTTGTAGCGCTCCCTCAAAGCGGGAATCGCTCTAAGATTCAACTCGTCCAGACTCGAAGGGTATGTCGAGGTGCAGTGCATCAAGACGTACTGTGAGGAATGCTTCTCCAGTATCTCGACGGCTTTATCGATCTCCTGTAGCGTGCTCATGCCGGTCGAAAGGACTATCGGAGTCCCGCTCTTGCATGCCTCTCTCAACAGGACCGCGTCCGTCAGCAGTGCGGAGGGTATCTTCAGGAACGGTAGTCTATAGCTTGCTGCGAACTTAAGGCTGTCGAGATCCCATATCGAAACGCACCAATTCAACGGCTTTTCCCCGCAGTACTTGTCGATGTAATCGTATTCCCTGCGGCCGAACTCCATCCTCTTCTTGTACTCGAGATACGTCATCCTCCCCCAAGGGGTCTCCCTCTCGATGTTCTTCTGCGAGTCCGGCACGCACTTGTCGGGATTGCGTTTCTGGAACTTCGCGCAGTCCCAACCGCATGCGAACGTCGCGTCCAGCAGTCTCTTGGCGATCTGAAGATCGCCATTGTGGTTGATGCCGATTTCGGCGATCAAGTACGGCTTCTTGAGGTTCTTGAAATCAGCCATAGCCCACGAGCCTCGCTTCAGAGGAAGTTCCCCACAAGCTTCATATCGCACGCCTTCACGCACTTGAGCCCCTTCGTCAGACTGAGATGGTCCCATCGGAACTTCCGGTACTTCTCCCCGTTCCAGATGCCGCGAAGGCGCTCCTTCCTCGCGTCTCCGAGGACGATCTCGTTGTTGAAGTCCTCCATGCACATAGCCGCCTCGCCGTTCGACTTGATCGTCATGGAGAGCCACGGGTGCTGGCATATCTCCGACCAGTGCACGGAATCCGTCCCGTGGTAGTCTTTCCGATACCACTGCTGGTCCTCGCTCTTGAGATAGAGGTAGACGTCCTTCTCCGCGAAGGCGTCGCGCAGCCTCTGAAAATCCTCTTTCTGATCCTTCCGGTTCAGATTGAGCATGGTGATGATGACGGTCGTCGTGTACCCCTCCGACTTCTTGGACTCCAATAGGCCGAGTATCTTCTTGTAGCTCTCCGTGAAATCGGAGGCCTTCCCCCGTATGCGCTTGTGAAGCACGTCGTCGACTGTCTCGATGGAGTACTTGATGTACGAAAGGCCGTTCTGGAACATCCGGCGGGTCCGCTCGATGTCGATGTTGGCCGGGTTGCAGCTGAAGTATGAATGGAAGCCGCGCTCCGACAGGAGTTTGACGTACTCCGGCATGTTCTTATCGAGCAGGGGGTCGCCGTAGCCGTGGAGCTGGATGACCTTGGGGATGATGTACAGAAAGAAGTGATTCTCGCTCACCGCGTCCCTCGGGATGCCGTACTCCCTTCGGACGAAGTCCTCCCATTCGCCCCAGAGCCCCGCGGAGGCGGGCCGAAGCTGGCCCACGATGTCGATGAAGGTCATCTTGTCTAGAGACTGGACGGAGCGCGTCATCATCGTGGTCCGAGGGCACATCTCGCAGCGCATGTTGCAGGCGTTGGTGGTCTCGATGTTGTAGACCACCGGCTCCTCGCTCCGAAGCTTTTCGAGCTGGTCGAAAAGGTCCCGCTTGTCAGCGCCCTTGAATCCGCCGGCCATGAGCTTCTTCTTGAGGCCGTGGGCCCGCATGAAGAAACCGATATCGAGCATGTTATCTCCTGCCGCCGAGCTTCCTGATGGTCCTACGGAGCGCCTTGGCCTTCCGCTCGGCCAGTTCCATGTCCCGGTAGTTCGTCTTGAACTGCATCAGCTTCGGCTGGATGGACTCGGCCACGGGGCAAAGCCCCTTCCCGTACCGGACCTTCTCGTAGACCCATGGACATCGGCCCACGTAGCCCCGCTGCGCGATGACCGGCTCGAGATAGGGGACGGCCCACGCCCCGTAGATGCCGTCTCCCCCCTGGCGGATGTACTCCTTCCTGAACTCCGCCCAGGAGACTCCGATGCTCCGCTCCCCCTCGTAAATCACCCCGAGCGTATAGAACGAGTTCTCGCGCCTCGGCGGAGTCTTCTGCGGGATGAGGTAATCGCATCCTTCCATGGCATCCATGAACAAGCGCGCCGCGCCGACGCGCATGCGGACGAGCTCCTCGACCCTCTCGAGCTGGGCGAGCGCCACGGCGGCGTTGAACTCCGGCAGGCGGTAGTTCCATCCGATCACGTCGTGCCGCTTGTACTCCGGGTTCTGGAAGACATCCTGGTTCAGCCGCACCCGTCCCTCTTCCGCGCGCAGGTTCTTGAACCCATGCCCGCCGATCTTGCGGACCTTCTCCGCGTAGCCGGAGTCGTCGGTGACGACCATGCCGCCCTCTCCGCACGAGATATGCTTCGTGTTCTCGAAGCTGTAGCTCGCCATGTGCCCGAGCGTCCCGGTCCGCTTTCCATTGTACCGGCTCAGCATGCATTGGGCGTTGTCCTCGATGACGACCAGCCGGTGCTTTCTGGCGATGGCCAGGATGGGGCCCATGTCGGCCGGAAGCCCGTAGAGGGAGACAGGGATGATCGCCTTGGTCTTACGGGTGATCCGCCGCTCGAGGTCCCGCGGATCCATAGTGAACGTCTCCGCGTCCACGTCCGCGTAAACCGGGACCGCGTTGGCGTGTATCGTGGCGGTGCTGTCCATGATGACGGTCAGCGCCGGAGAGATGACCTCGTCGCCCGGCCCGACTCCGGCCGCCTCGAGAGCCGCATGGAGCGTGGAGGTCCCGGAATTCATCGCGACGGCATACCGGACGCCGATCTTCTTCGCGAAGGCCTGCTCAAGGGCCTGGTTCCAGCTGCCGCCCGTGGCGGACCAGCTCTCCGCTTGGAGGACCTTGCCGAGGTACTCCAGCTCCTTGCCAAGGTACTTCGTCGGATTCTTGAGGACCGGCATCGCTATATCCTCCCCTTCTTCAGGACCAGGCTGGTCTTTTTCGCCTGGTTCGCCAGGAACCGTTCTTGGAGGTACTGATTGATTTTGATTACCTTAGGATTCGCGTCGAGATAGCGGACGACGTCGCGCAACGAGAACTCCCTCCTTCCCTCCGACTCAAAATGCTCGATGATGTTCTTGAAGAACTTGAAGTCATCCTCGTAGTCGAGCGTCATCCGGATCTCGGGCCGCCTAAGCTCTTTCGGAGCGTCCGCCAGCTCCGCGACCCTGAACAGGCCCGTGTCCTTGAAATAGACCCACATCATTTCCGTGTCGTCGGTGTCCTTGATCTCGCAGACCTTCTCCAGCGCGCTCGCCTTGATCGCGTAGGTGAAGCTACCGCAGATCAGGTCTTTCCCTTCTATGAAGTCAGGCCCATCCTTCTCATACTGTGCGAAAGCCAGGTCGATGAGCTCGGGCTCGCAGAGGACGTCGTCCCCATCAGCGGTCACGAAGAATTCAACCCCAAACCGCTTCGTCGCCCCGAGCCAGCGCGCCAATTTGTCCTTCACGGACCCGCGGTAGCACAGGATGCCCTGCTCCTTCGCGATCCTGGCCAATACGTCGTCTTCGCCCAGCTCCGTCGTGCACAGCACGATGCCTCCGGCATGCCGGGACCGCTTGAGCCTGGAGATCAGGTGGACTATCGTCGGCCTGCCGTTTATCTCAAGGAGCGCCTTCTTCGGCAGCCGTGATGACCCTGTCCTGACTGTGATGAATATCGCGTTCATATTCAGCCGAATGCCCCCGCTTGGATCAAATCGTAGAGTTCCCGCGCCACACCCCCGCCGCCTTTCGCGCGAAGCACGACCTTGGAAAGCGCCCGGATATTCTCATGGGAGTCCGCGGGGCAGATGGGCCAGCCCACGAAGCGCATCGCCTCCGCGTCGTTGGTATCATTGCCGACGAACACCGCTTCCGCCGCGGACATCCCTCTTGTTCCCAGACATCCCTCCACAGCCTCCCGTTTATTCTTCACGGACTGCAGCGCCGGGATGCCAAGCTTCTTCGCCCGCGCCGTGACCACCGGATTGGTCTCGGTAGAAACGATGACCTGCTCGATGCCCATCTCCGCCATCCTCTCCACCGCCAGGCCGTCTGCCCGATTTACAAAGACCGACTCTTGCCCGGTCTCGGAGAGAAGTACGCGGTTGTCCGTCATCACTCCGTCGAAGTCGTAGAAGACGATCCTGGGGTGCGCCATGGGGCCCTCTCTATGCCGCTCCTGGGGCGGCCCTGTCATCAGATGCTATCATTTCCCCCCTCTCGCTTGCGGGAGAGTGCCGCGCTCCCTGCCAAAAGAGCCAGGAAATCCCCAGGACATAGCTGATGTCCAAGGAGATCGCCCCACCCGCAATGCCGAATCCAGGCACCAAGGCGATGTTCAGGAGCAGGTTGCTGACCCCCGCGATCAAGGAGCTGCAGGCCACCACCACGAGGCCCTGGAAATCCCTCGCCGAGAGCACGGCGGAGACCACGGAATGCGCGAATACGATCGTTGCCGCAAAAGAGAAGGCCAGGGCCCATCCCCAGTTGAAGGGATACGAACGTCCGATGGCCGAAAGCGCGACCCAGACACAGCTCATGAAGAAGGCGAAGAGCCCCGTCGCGCTCCAAGGCCCCCCACGCTTTAGGATGGCCCACATCTCGCGCTGCCCTTCGGGCCTGCTGGACAGAGGCACGAGGACCGCGCTGGCCATGAACGCGATGGCGAGAGCTATCTGGATCGTGGTCGTAAAATAGGCCGAGTAGATGCCGGCGAGCTCGGCGGAATGGCTGTGGAACAGGACGATGCGCCCCGGCGCCTGGATGAATCCCTGGGAGAGGGTGCTGATCACCCCCAAGACCACGAAGGGCATCGTGACCGGCAGAAGCGAGCGGTCGAGTGCAACCCGGATGTAGCTCCGGATGGACCAGAGCTCGTAGGCTATCGCGAACGTCAGACCCACGGAAAAGCTGCGGATGAGGACCCAATAGCTCCTGTCCCCGCCGAACAGATGAAGGAGGAGCGCGGCCCCGGTCGCCAGTCCATAGAGCGCCTCGGCCGTCCCCCGCCGTTTGAAACGCCGCAGGCCCTGGAGCGCGCTGGCGGATACCAGGTGCACCACGGATAGGAAGACATACAGCAGCGTCAGAGCCAACGCGGGACCTTTCAGGTGCGTGATGCGCCCGAGCCAAGGGAGCGCGGCCGCAAAAAGGGCGCAACAGAATACCGCCCACATCAGGAACAGCAGCAGGAGCGTCGAAACCGTCTTGCGGCGGCCGGCTTCGTCCGCCTCAATCGAGCTGAACCGTGCGAGTGCCAACGGGAAGCCCAGCATCGGAAGTATCTGGAGCAGGGCCGCAACGGCGAGTATCAGATGGGCTTCCCCGTATTGTGCGGGGCCCAGGAAGCGAGCGGCGAAGAACTGCGAGAGCAGGATCATTCCGCGAGCCACCAGGAAGAAGGCCGCGATCCAGGAGAACCCCCGCACGAGGCTCCCGGCCAGGCCGCTGGTCCAGTCCGGGGGAGGCCGCCCGATTCTGACAGGACGCTTCATGGCATGGACGATGGCGTCCTCAATCAGTGCCATCTGATGTTTCGAGGAATGTCTTCGAGCCTCCTTGATGCGGCGGCTCACCCGATCCTCGGACTCCGATGCAGGGAGGCCCTTGGCGGCGCGCACAAAACCCACCGGAGTCCACGCGATATAGAGCAGGTCGCCGAACGCCTCCAGGGACCGGAGGGGCGAGGCCAGGATCGGCTTCCCCGTGGCGAGGCATTCATAGATCTTCGCCGGGATCACGCCCTTGTTGTATTCCGAGTCCGCGTAGGGAAGCAAAAGCGCGTCGAAAGACGCCAGGGCGTCCGGCAAATCCTCATGCGGTACAGCGGGCACGAAGCGCACGTTCTCGGGAAGAGGAGGCGGGGGCTCTTTGACCGGGCCCATCAAGGTCACCTCGAAACCGGCTCGAGAGAGGCGCCGGATGGGTTCGTAGTCCAACGCGCCCCACACGGTCCCAAAATAGGCGATGCGGCGGAAGGCCGCGGGGACGGACCGGGGTTGCCTGAAGAACGCGTCCGACACCCCGTGATGGATGCGCACAACGTACGGATGCTGCCGAGACTTATCCTCCTGCAGGAACTCGGAGGTCGTCAGGACCAGATCCGCCCGCCGCAGGAGCTCCGCTTCGGTCTGGGCGAGGTCCTTCGGCGCGTTCGGGTGGCCGGCGAAATTGTCCACGCAGTCGTAGACGGTGAGCGCCGGCTGCGTCTGTTCCAGAATCCGGTTGGTGGTGTCCGTAGGCAGATACGCGATCACGATGGGTGACTTCCCCAGACCGCGCCTACGGAGGCGCTCGAGAAGGCGCGGCACGAAGAAGAGCGCGTTCACCAGCCGGAACAGGGTCGCGGTGGGAGGGAGGGTCAACGGGGAGATGATCGTGCAGGGCGTGCCGCGCGCCGACCGTTTCGGCCTCACGATGCGCAGGATGCGCCGGAACACCCTGTCGAAGTCGGACCATCGGACTCCGCGGAACCCCGTGTTCTCGACGAAATAGACGGACGCCCCGCCCGCGCGAGTCCCTCCGCCACGGCATGATGCCGCTGCCAGGCCGAATCCCAATCCACGCTCGAGAGGATCAGGGCCTGCTTACCGCGAAGGGGAGTGTCGGTCAAGTGATGCGGTAATCAATGTTCTCGAAATCCACGAGGCTGATGAACCTGCGTCCCCCCGAGGACCTCGGCGGCTCCTGAAGGGTCGCCGTCAGCACGTAGTCGACTCCGGGCGGAACCTGTTCGAACGACCTCAGGAAGCGGAACGAGGCCCCCTCGAGCGAGAGCCCGTCGATCGTCTCCCGAAGCAGGTCGAGGATCTCGTCCTCCGCGACCAATGTGAATTCGCGGCGGCCAGAGGCGTGCTCGCGGCGCAGCAAGGCCGCGATATTCTCCCTGATCTGGCGGAAGAGCCGGTGTGTGTAGACGGTGTAGTGATAGGCCTTGCGGGCCTTCTCCGTCGCCCCCTTAAAAGTCAGCAGGTAGCGTGTCCGGTTCCAGTCTAGTTGGGATATCTTGATGAAGCCCTTGCGGACCAGCCGGCGGATCAGGAGATTCGTGGTCCCGAGGGACATGCCCAGGCTCTTCGAGAGGCTCCGCTGCGTATGTCCGGGCTGGCGAGAGATTTCCAGGATCAGGGCGTATTCCTTCTCAGCCAGCCCGATTCTGCCAGGGACGTTCGCGCTCATATGTTCAATTAATGAACATCATATCATTTCCACGCCCGCCGCAGGAGCCACTGCGCCGCGCGGCCGATGTTCTTGATCGCGAAGGGATACGCTGCGAGCATCTTCCTGACATAATAAGCCTGGCGCTCCCCCGCCGCGGCGCCCGCAGCCGCGCGATAGACGGACCCCATCCGTCGGCGCATCTTCAGGCGGGCGACGAGTCCCGGCGTCGGCCCGAAGTGCGAAAGGAAATGCTCCCGCAGCAGGGTCTCGAGGTTCGTGAAGTGATAGTCGACGTTGCTGGAAGCCGACGTGGCGACCAAGGGGTATTCCGCCAGAGCCTCGTCCAGAAAGTGGAACCGCGACGTCAGGCTCAGACGCATCCAGAAGTCGTAATCCTCCACCGTATTGAACTCGGGGGCCTCGCGGAACCCCCCGATGGCCAAGACCTTATCCTTGCGCACCACGACGGCCGATGGCGAGAGCGCGTTCCCGATCAGCAGGAGGCGCTCGTACATGCGGGGGACCGCCGGCCCCTTGCGCTCCATCCGGAGGATCGTCCCATCCCGCGTCACGTTGATGTGGTGACCGACCAGATCCACCTCCGGGTGCTCCGCGAAGGCCTGCATGACCTTCGAGAGCTTCGGGGGATACCACAAGTCGTCGTGATCCAGCAAGGCGATGTAGGGGCCCCGGGCCGCCCGCATGCCGGTGTTCCTCGCTCCGGCGATCTTCTTGTTCTGCTGGCGGACGCAGCGCCCCCGCATCCGGCGATGCGCGAAGTAGGCCTCGACCACGTCTCCCGTGTCGTCGGCCGAGCCGTCGTCGACGACGATGACCTCGTAGTCCGTATAGGTCTGTGCGTGCACGGAATCGAGCGTCGCCGCGATGAACCGCGACGCATTATAGGCCGGGATGACGACGGAGACCGTTGGCGCGGCCTCATCCATCATACGGTGGCTTTCATGCGGGCCTTCATGTCCTGGAGGCCCTCGGTCAAGCTCATCGGGCGGACTCCCAGTTCGCGCTCCATGCGGCCCGTGGCCAGGGTGGTGTTCGGAGGGCGCCGGGCGATGTCCGGAAAATGCGAGCTCCCGACGCTCCGGATGAGCGCGCGGTCGAGTCCGAAGACATCGGCGATGGCTGTCGCGAACGCGTGCCGATGGACCGACGTCTTCCCCGCCACATGGATGACGCCGGAAGGCCTCTTGCGGACTATGGCCCAGAGAGCGTGGCCGCACTGTAGGTTGTAGAGCGGGTTCTCGGTCACATCGTCGACCATGTCGATCGCCTCGCCGCGCAGAAGGCGGTCGTAGATCCAAGTCGCCGTGTTGGGGCGGCAGACCGGATGGTTCCAGCCGTACATGAGGATCGGCCGGACGATCGTGCATGCGGGCAGGGTCTCGGCGACGAGCCGCTCGCACTCGACCTTCAAGCGGCCGTACTTGTTGACCGGGCTCACCGGATCCGACTCGCGGTAAGGCGGCTTCATCCCGTCGAACACCGCGTTGGTGGAGACATAGACCATATGGCAGCCCTGCCTCCGGCAGGCGGAAGAGATGTTCAGGGTGCCGACGATATTGGATTCGAGACTCTCGGCATAGTGTTTCTCGACGAAATCCACGCTCGCGATGCCGGCCGCGTGGATGACCGCGTCGAAGCGATGCCTGGCGAAGAGCCTGTCCACCGCGCGTTTGTCCCGGATATCCAATACGAGATGCTTGGCGCGGGAATCCCGCACGACGTAGTCCCTCATGTGGACGCCCAAGATCCGGAAACCCGCGGGGGCCGTCTCTTCCATCCCCCTTCCCAGCAGTCCTGTGCTGCCTGTGATGAGGACCTTCGCGTTTCTCTTCATATCCTATCCCAGTGCCCGAAGATAGAACGTGACGCTGTCCAATGGGAACAGATGGCTCAGATGGCGCTCGTAACGTCCCGGCCAGGAGTTGGCGAACCGCTTGACCATCGTATAGAAGAGCCCCCGGTCTATCCCCTCGTTGAAGACCACCCGTTCGACGGCGAAGCGCGCCTTGCAGTAGCCGAAGAGCCTATGATGCGCGTGCGCGGGGTCGAAGTAGCTGAATGAATCCACGGTAAAGTGATGTTTGTGGGTCGGGTCGATGAAGGACCATGGAGCCCGGAAATACGGGGCGACGATCTTGACCCTCCCTCCCGGCCTGCAGATGCGATGCAGCTCTTCCATGACTCGGGGGATGTCCTCGAGATGCTCCAGCACGTTGTCCGCGATGATGGTGTCGAACCGGGCCGTCTGGAACGGGTACGGAAAGACGTCCAGGGAATGTATGACGTCGGCCTGGCTCTCAGGGTTATGGTCCACCCCCATGGCGCCAGGCCTCTTCCGGTTGCCGCACCCCAAATCCAAGACGCGCTCCTCAACCATGGCGGAGGGCCTCCTTGGGATCCCGCGGGAGGAATCCGTAGCGGCGGGCGTGCCTGCGGTAATATTCGACCGTCCGACGGATGCCCTCCTCGATCCGGACCTGCGGTTCCCACCCGAGGGCATCCTTCACTTTACGGATATCGGTGATGTAGTCCCCGGTCTCCACGAAGTAGCGGTCCTTGGGCCACTCCACGGTCTCGACCGTCGTCCCCCTGACGGTCCGAGCAACCATCTCGGCCATCTCCCGGAAGGCGACGCCGTGTCCGGTGCCGAGGTTGAATATCCCGAATTCGATGTCGCGCGCCGCGGCTCCCATGAGCATGGCACGCGCCAGGTCCTCCACGTAGATATAGTCCCTCTTCTGCTTCCCGTCCCCGTAGACCGTGAGAGGCTTCCCCTCCAGCGCCTGACGGACGAACCAGTTCAGAATTCCGTACTTGCTGTGCCGCATCTGCTGGCACGGGCCGTAGGGATTGGCGATGCGGAAGATGACGGCCTCCAATCCGTAGGCGCGCTGGAAGAAATGGTAGTACTTCTCTCCATTGAGCTTGTGCACCCCATACATGCTGAGGCAATTGTAGGGATGATTCTCATCGACGGGATTGTACTCGATGTCGCCGTAGACGAAGCGCGAGCTCGAGAAGACCAGGCGCGCCTTCGGGTTGTGCTTGCGGCAAGCCTCCAGGACGGTCAGATGTCCCCGGCAATTGATGTCCAGGTCGCAGAAGGGGTCCAGGTTGCTGTCCACGTAGCTCACCTGGGCGGCGAGGTTGAAGATGACGTCCTGATCGCGCACGATCTCCGCCACCAGGGGCATCTCGCGGATGTCGCCGTACACGAACCGTATGCGGTCCCGGATCCCTTCCAGATTGAACAGGTTGCCGCCATACTGCGGGGCGAGGTTGTCCAGTATGCTGACCTTGGCCCCGGCCGCGACGGCCTGACGCGCGATGGCGCTCCCGATCATGCCGGCGCCGCCGGTGATGAGGATGCTCCGGCCGCGCAAAGATCCCTTATCCCGCCGAGGCTTGGGCATGAACTCGCTCCTCCTGGGTCAGAAGTCCGCGATACAGCTCTTTGTACCGGGACACCGCCTTCTCCGCCGTGAAGTATTCCTTGAACCGCTCCAGGCCCGCGCGCCCCATGGACCGGCGCTCCCCGGGGTCCGAGAGCAGCCGCTTGAGCGCCTGGGAGAGCCCTGACGCGTCCCCGGGGGGCACCAGGAGTCCGGTGCGGCCGTGCTCGATCTGCTCGGGGATCCCGCTCAGGGAGGAAGCCACCACAGGCTTGCCAAGGGCCATGGCGTCCAATACGGCCAGGGGCATGTCCTCTCCAGCAATGGAAGGAAGCACCATCGCGTCGGCCGCGGCCAGGATGTCCCGCGCGTCGCTCCGGTAGCCCGGGAAGAGGACCGGGCAGGGGAGGCTCAAGGCCGCCGCCTCATGCCGTACGGACTCGAGCTCCGGACCATCCCCCACGAGGATGAACGCGGCCTCTCGAAGGAAACCCGGCTCCTTGGAGAGAAGGTCCAGGGCGGCCAGCAGGACCCGATGACCCTTGCGCCGCTCGAAGAACGCGGTCAAGACGACGACCGTCAGCGCGGGACCGAGCCCGAACTCCCGGCGGACCTCGCCCGCGTCGCGCGTCCCGCCGGCCGAGGAGACTCCGTTGAGGATCCGACGCACACGGCCGGGGGAGAATCCCCGGGCCACGAAGGCGGCTTCAGCCGCCTTGGATGCCGTGACGAAGACATCGCACGCATGGGCTACGAGCCGGTCGATGAAGACATCGAAGACATCCCAGGGCAGCCGGACCGGACGCGCGATGTTGTTGAAAGTGAAGACGACGCGCTTGGCCCCGGCCAGACGCGCGGCCACCGCCGCCGCCCTGCAGCCGAGGGCCCCAGGATAACCGCCGGAATGGATGTGGACCAACGCCGGCTTCAACTGGCGGAACACATGCCGAAGCCAGACTATCTCGACCGGGAACAGGGCCATATCCGCGAGCCGGAAGAGGAGCTTGAACGGCAGTTGAGCCGAACGGCGCGGGACACGTTTGAACAAAGCCTCCAGCCACTCGTCTCGTTCAGGGAAAGAGACCGCTGTCCGCGGCGCGCCGGGCGGAACGCGCCGCCTGAGTCCGGCCTCGTACCGAGAGGTCTTGCGGTAGACCAGATGCGGAGAAAACTCCTCTCCGATGCCAACGTCCGACAAGAGCTGGGCGACCAGGAACTCGGACCCGCCGAACACCGGACAGTCGGAATACAGGACGATGCCGGGCGGCATACTAGGCCCCGGGCTGCACGCGCTCATGCAGGGATACCTGCTGATCGGCAATCCTGAGCATGCCCTGGCGGTGCGTCACCGCTACGATGGTCATGCGGCCCTTGAACTTCATGAGCGTGTTGATGAGCCGGGCCTCCGTATCCATGTCGAGGTTCGATGTCGCTTCATCGAGGATCAGGACCTTGGGCCGGCGCAGGAGCGCCCGTGCCAGCGCAAGACGCTGCTTCTGCCCGGCGGAAAGGCCCTGTCCCTGCTCCGTCAAAGGATGAGACAAGCCCTTCGGCAGCGTCTGGATGAACTGGCACTCGGCCAAGCGCAACGCCTCCGCGATCTCCTCGGACGATGGGGAACGGCGCAGTCCGTACTTGATGTTCTCGAGGACCGTCCCCTCGATGAGGAAGCACTCCGGCCCCACATAGCCAACGTTTTCCAGCACGAACGGCCGAACCTCGCGGAGAGGCCGCGCCGGACCTCGGTCGAAGAGAACCTCCACCTTCCCTCGGTCCGCGTCCAGGCAGCCTAACAGGAGATAGAGGAGTGTGCTCTTGCCCGAGCCGGAAGGCCCGATAATGACGACGGCCTTTCCCGGGGGGATGTCAAGGTCCAGCGCATTTAGGACCGGGGCATCAGCATCGGGATAATAAAAATGCACGCCCTCCAGACGCCAGCCGATGCACTGGGTGTCGGGCACAGGGGACCCCGCGGTCGGGAGGGCCGCTGCCCAGGCAGTGCGGGTGTCTCCCGCAGAGTGCTGTTTCCACCAAACGAAGATCTCCTTGCACTGCGGAAGGCTGAACAGGAAACTGGAGAAGGACTGGTTGATGGTGGAGAAGGTCTGGACCAGGCGGAGGAATAGATAGAAGTAAGAGACCAGCATGCCCGGAGGGAAGCGCATGAAATAGCGGGCCATGACGGCGATCAGGCACACCATGAACAAGCCGACTGTCTGAGGGAAAGCGAATTTGAGGCCGGCCAGGAAGTAGAAGGTCGGCGACCGTCGCCGGTAGGCCAAGAGGCTCTCCTGGGCCAGGTTCTCCTCGTAGGTCTGGGTCCCGTAAATCTGGAGGAGGACGAGGTTCTTGATGCTCATCAGCAGCCGGTCGTTGGTCCGATCCCATTGGGCCGCCACGAACTTCCCGACCTCGGATATCTTCTTATCGGCCCATCTCAGCGGCCAGGCCAGGAAGATGAGGATGGTCGCGGTGATGGCGGTCAAGACTGGGGCAAGGAAGAAGAGCGTTCCGGCCAAGAACACAGCGGAGGTGGCTTGGACCACCACGTTCTGGATGCAGTAGATGCTCTCGCCGACGGCGTTCGTGCGCGCGTGGTAGAGCGCGGTGACTTGGCTGATGCTGCACGACCGGCTCTGCAGCGCCCAGGTCAGCAGACGCGAACGTTGAACGTACTTGACCTCTTCATGCGCCAGACCCTGGACAGCGATATGAGCCCAGTAGAGCAGTCCCCGGAGAGTCCCGAGGGCCGCGATGAATCCCAAGACATAAGCGAACCGGGAATGGGGGACCCAGGACGGGAGAGCGAGACTCGGGTTCGCGAGAACCCCAATGCTGAAAAGGAAGCCTTGGAGTGCGTAGGCGAAAGCGATCTCGACCGCGAATATCCCCAGCCCGATCAGCGTGCCCAACCAGAGCAGCCGCGTCGTCTTGGGACCCGCGAACATCGAGACATCGCTCAAGAGGGATGTCCAGCCGCCGAATCCTCGCGGGCGAAGCTGTTCCGCCTCAACGGGCCTAGGCATGGGCGTTCAAATATTGAACATTATATTTCCGCGCCCCGCCACCGGTCAACGGCGACATCGGGGAATCTATGGCTTTCTTCCCGAGCCCACCAGCATCAGCAGTTTCGACCACTTTAGAAAAGAGATTTCCGTGCGGAAGGGGATGAAAGGGCCGATCGCGTCGCAGAACAGATTCAGGATGGGGAACCGCCAGACTACCGGTAACTGGCGGAACAGGGTTACCTCGACATCGACAAAGTCCGATTGCTTGTAGATATCCAAGAGGGCGGGCCTCGCGAAAGGCGTCCGGTGCGTATGATCGTCGAAGTAAACCTTGTAGTTCGATTCCCAGTCGGGGACCAAGGTTAGCAGCAGGCCCCCGGGCTTCAGGACCCTGAACGCTTCCGCCATGTAGCGCTCGGGCTTATGCATGTGCTCCAAGAGAGACTTGGAGTAGACGACATCGAAGAATCCCTCGGGATAGAGGATGCCCGCGGATTCGAAATCGCAGACCTTCACCGGGATGTCGGGGACATGCGATTGGGCCTCCTGGGAGAGGTCCGCCCCATACGCCTCCAGGCCGAGGGACTTGAAGCCCGCCAGGAATTCCCCTCTCCCGCAACCCGCCTCCAGGAGCCTCGATCCAGGTTTCATCCCGAACCAATCGTAGAGGTGACGGCAGAGCTTCAGGGGATAATCCGTCCTCGGGCGAACGGATTCGTCGTAGGCAACCCGGATATAGTCGGCCATCAGGTCCTAAAGTATACCATGTTCCTCGAATCCGGCTTTTCGTCGAGTCCTGTTATTTCCTAATCTGATTGCTGTATGAACATCTTACCCGCGCTCTTGTCCCTGAGCGTCCTCGCTCAGCCCAGCCACGACACGCCAAGCGGGGCGGACATGGCGCACATCCCGGGGGGAGAGTTCTGGATGGGGTTCGACGATGCCCCGGATGACGAACAGCCCCCTCATCGGGTCTATCTCGATTCATTCTGGATCGATAAGACGGAGGTCACCGTTACCCAGTACAACGAGTTCTCACGTGCCACCGGGCGAACGACGCGCGAGCAACCTGGCTGGAACAAGGACAACCATCCCGTGGTCAACGTGGATTGGGACGATGCTCGGTCCTATTGCGCGTGGGCCGGCAAGAGGCTACCGACCGAGGCCGAGTGGGAGAAAGCCGCTCGAGGTCCCGATGGGAGGAAACGGCCCTGGGGGAACGACCCGCCGGACGCCGGTGGGGTGTTCCGGATGAACTGGGGGGAGGGCCTGGACCGTGAAGTTTGGAAGCGAGACGGGTACGAATACACGGCTCCTGTGGGGAGCTACCCCGCTGGCGCGAGTCCGTACGGCCTGCTAGACATGGCTGGAAACGTTTGGGAGTGGGTTGCAGATTGGTACGACGAAAACTACTATCGGTCCGCCCCCCCGAAGAACCCGAAAGGCCCCCCCTCAGGAAGCGCCCATTCCGTCCGAGGCGGCTCATGGTACGTCTATGCGACTTGTGCCCGCTCATCGAACCGCCGCCATGACGACCCCGCCGCTCGGTCCACAGAGATCGGGTTCCGCTGCGCTTCGAGCGCCCCCCCTCGCACGTCGACCGCGCCGAGAAGATAGCGGTACCCTAAATGTTATAATCAAAACTCATGGACGAACTGCGCGTCGGAGTCGTCGGTTATGGCTACTGGGGGCCCAATATCGTCCGAAACTTCGCGGCGTCCAAGGACGCGAAAGTCTGCGCGGTCTGCGATATGAATCCGAAGGTATTCACGAAGGTCCTCGCCCAGTTGCCGCAGGCGACAACAAGCACTCGATACGCGGACATCACCACGAGCCCGGACATCGATGTTGTGGCTGTTGTCACTCCCGTGTCCGCCCATTTCGAGATCGCCAAGAGCGCCTTGGAAAACGGAAAGCATGTATTCGTGGAGAAGCCGTTCGCAGCCACCTCCGAGCAGGCCAAACGACTCATCGAGATCGCCGCCCGGAAGGGGCTCCGGATCATGGTGGACCACACCTTCCTCTTCACACCAGCCGTCAGGAAAATCAAGGAGCTTATAGAGACCGACGTCCTCGGGAAAATTTACTACTACGACTCGACGCGGATTAATCTCGGTCTGTTCCAGCATGACGTCAACGTCCTCTGGGACCTCGCGCCCCACGATTTGGCGATCGTGGATTACGTCCTTGGAAAGCCCGCCAAGGCAATCACCGCCAACGGCGTCGACCATCTCGGTAAGGGAATCGAGAATATCGCCTTCCTGACCCTATACTATGAAGACGGGACAATCGCTCACTTCAACGTCAACTGGCTGTCGCCCGTCAAGATCCGACTCACATTGATCGGCGGAGACAAGAAGATGCTGGTGTGGAACGATCTCTCCCCGGATGAGAAAATCCGCATCTACGACCGCGGAGTGGACGTGGGAGACGCGGAGGGCCTGCACAGACTTCTGGTGAGCTACCGCTCCGGGGATATGTGGGCCCCGCGGCTCGACCGAACCGAGGCACTCACCTCCGAGATCGACCGTTTCCTGGAAGGCATCCGCACCGGGGCCCCCTTTCTTAATGACGGTCAGGCCGGCCTCCGGATCGTCCGCATGCTTGAGGCGTCCTCCGAGTCCATCCGGCAGCAGGGCAAACTGGTGGAACTATGACCGAGCGAGAGGAATACCGTTGCATCAGCGACGACGTCCGTCTGGGCAAGGACGTCAAGCTGTCTAAATTCATCAACCTCTACGGGTGCGTCATCGGCGACGGCACAAAAATCGGGGCCTTCGTCGAGATCCAGAAGAATGCATCCACGGGCAAGCACTGCAAGATATCCTCTCACACATTCATCTGCGACGGTGTGACCATCGGGGACGACTGCTTCATCGGACACGGCGTCATGTTCATCAACGACAACTATCCCCGTTCGACCCGGCCCGATGGAGCCCTGGAGACCGAGGCGGATTGGAAGGAACGCTTCCGTTCGACCCGGATCGGATCACATGTCTCCATCGGGACCAACGCCACCATCCTCGGCGGCATCAGCGTCGGGGACCGCGCCCTGATCGGCGCCGGCAGCGTCGTGACCAAGGACGTGCCCGCCGGGGAGATATGGGCAGGGGTGCCCGCGCGGAGGCTGCGCTCCCGGGACGCCTCGGGCGATTCCAGGAAGATACGCCGATGAAGGTCGACTTCGTCGATCTCCGCGCGCAATACCGATCGATACAGCCCGAAGTCGATCCCGCCATCCAGAAGGTCCTTGAGAGCTGCGCGTTCTCCGGCGGGCCTTTCGTCGCATCGTTCGAGGGCAACTTCGCCAAGGCCCATCAGGCCGGGCATTGCGTCGGGGTCAACTCCGGCACCTCGGCGCTCCATGTCGCGCTCATGGCCCTAGGCATCAAGCACGGGGACGAGGTCATCGTCCCGACGAACACCTTCTTCGCCACGCCGGAGGCCGTCAGCCTCACGGGCGCGACGCCGGTGCTCGTCGACTGTGAGCCGCGCTACTACAACATCGACCCCGAAAAGGCGGAGGCGGCCTGCACGGAGCGCACCAAAGCCATCATCGCGGTGCATCTCTATGGCCAGCCTGCGGGTCTGAATGCGATCGCGGCCGTGGCCGCACGCCGACGGATCCTCCTCATCGAGGACTGCGCCCAGGCCCACCTTGCGGAGTATAAGGGCCGTCCGGTCGGGACGCGGGGGATCTGCGGCTGCTTCAGCTTCTATCCGGGCAAGAACCTTGGGGCCTATGGCGAGGCCGGGGCGGTTCTGACGAACGACCCCTCCCTGGCCGAGAGGATGCGCGCTCTGCGCGACCACGGCGCCCTCAAGAAGTACTACCACACCCTCGTCGGGCACAACTACCGCATGGAGGGGATCCAGGGGGCCGTCCTGGACGTCAAGCTGCGCCATCTCCAGGCATGGACCGAGGCGCGGCGGAGGAATGCCGGGCTGTATCGGGAGCATCTCAAGGACATCGCTGAGGTCGCGCTGCCCGAGGAGATGCCCGACGCCAGCCATGTCTACCATCTCTTCGTCGTCCGCGTGCCGGAGCGGGACCGCCTCATCTCCACGCTCAAGGAGGATGGGGTCTCCACCGGCATCCATTATCCCGTACCCTGCCATCTCCAGGAGGCGTTCTCCGGGCTGAGGACCCCGCCGGGGTCATGTCCGGTCGCGGAACGGTACGCCGGGGGAATCTTGTCTCTGCCCATGTTCCCCGAGCTCACCGAGGATCAGATCGCCTACGTCGCGGAACGCATCCGGCGGTTCTACCGAAGATGAACCTCGCCGGACGGAGGATCCTGGTCGCCGGAGGGGCCGGATTCATCGGGTCCCACCTGGTCGATGCTCTCCGCGAGCAGGGATGCGCCGTGCGGGTGGTCGACGATCTCGCCACGGGGCGCCTGGAGAACCTTCGGCAGCACGAGGGGAAGGACGGCTTTGAATTCTTCCGTGGGACGATCACGGACCCGCACGACGCGATCCGGGCGCTCGAGGGGATCGAAGTCGTGTTCCATCTGGCGTGCCTCGGCGTCCGCCATTCCATCGGCCACCCGTTCGAGAACCACCGGGTGAACGCCGAGGGCACCCTGCTGCTCCTGCAGGAGTCGCTGCGCCGAGGCGTGGAGCGGTTCGTCCATTGTTCGTCCTCCGAAGTGTACGGGACGGCCCGGACCGTCCCCATGCCGGAGACGCATCCGACCCTCCCCTGCACGGTGTACGGCGCGAGCAAGCTGGCGGGGGAATCCTACGCCCGGGCCTTTCATCGGACCCACGGAATGTCCACCGTGGTGATCCGCCCCTTCAACACCTACGGCCCCCTTTCCCACCATGAAGGCGACGCCGGCGAGGTCATCCCGAAGTCGATCGTCCGTGCGTTGGCGGGGATGCCGATCCTCGTGTTCGGCGACGGATCCCAGACCCGGGACTACACGTACGTGGAGGACACCGCCCGGGCCCTGGTCGAGGCCGCCCGCTGCGACGCCCTCGTCGGAGGCACATTCAACATCGGGAGCAATTTCGAGATATCCATCAATGACCTAGCGGAGCGGATCCGCGCGCGGGTCGGGACCCCCGAGGTAAAAGTCGAGCACGTGCAACAGCGCCCAGGCGACGTCCTCCGCCTCTACTGCGACCCCACGGAGTTCGTTTCGCGGACGGGCTGGAAGCCCCGGGTCGCGTTCGATGAGGGGCTGGACCGGACCATCGCCTGGTTCCGCGCGCGCCCCGAGGGGGCGCATGTCCTCGCCGCTCAGGAACGGCCTCTTAACTGGCTCTAAGATGACCCCCTCTACCATTCCGATCACGAAGCCCTTGCTGGGGATGGAGGAATCGAAGGCCGCGACCCGGGCGATCCTTTCCGGGTGGGTGGCCCAGGGCCCGACCGTCGCCCGTTTCGAGGAGCGTTTCGCTTCCTTCGTCGGCGCCGAACACGCCTGCGCCGTATCGAGCTGCACGACCGCGCTCCATCTCTCCCTCCTGGCGGTCGGCGTCGAGCCCGGGGATGTCGTAATCACCGTGAGTCATTCCTTCATCGCCACGGCCAACTCGGTCCGCCATTGCGGCGCGGATGCGGTCTTCGTCGACGTCGAGCCGACCACCGGAAACATGTCCTGCGCGTCGCTGGATTCCTGCCTGAGCCGGGACTGCGAGCGGCGCGGCGGGCGCCTGTATTATCGGCATGTGCGACGCCTCCTTGGCGCCGAGTCCCCTCTGGCTCGCGTCCACTCGGGCCGCGGCATCGGCCGCGTGGCCGCGGTGATGCCGGTCCACCAGGTCGGGACCCCGTGCGATATGGAGAGGATCCTGCAATCGGCCAGACGTTTCCGGCTGCCCGTGGTCGAGGACGCCGCCTGCGCCGTCGGTAGCGAAATCCGTTGCGGCGGCCGTTGGGCCCCCGTCGGCAGACCGCATGGGGACCTGGCTTGCTTCTCGTTCCATCCGCGCAAAATCATCACCACCGGCGAAGGGGGAATGATCACTACCGATGACCCGGCGCTCGCCGACCGACTGCGCCTCATGCGCCAACACGGGATGAGCGTTTCGGCCGTCGCGCGTCATCGGGCGAGAAAAGTGATTTTCGAGAGATATCTTGCGACGGGCTACAACTTCAGGATGACGGACATCCAGGCCGCCGTGGGCTTGGAGCAGATGGCGCGGCTGCCCTTCATCCTGCGCCGTCGCCGCGCCATCGCGGCGCGATATGACGCCCTGCTCGGCAAGGTGCCCGGCGTCGTCGCGCCGGCCGCCCCCCCCTACGCGCGGCCGAACTGGCAGAGCTATGTCATCCGCCTCCAGAATCCGTCTCAGCAGCGCCGGGTCATGCAGCGCCTGCAGGACCGGGGGATCATCACCCGGCGCGGAATTATGTGCGCCCATAGGGAGCCTCCGTACGCCCCGGCGTGGCCGGCAGGGAGCCTGCCCGCCAGCGAGGCCGCGACCGATGCCGGGATCATCCTGCCGCTCTATCCTCAGATGGGAGACGCCGACATCCGAAGGGTCGTGAGTGCTCTCACGGAGGCCCTCCGATGACGGCCGCGCAGCGACCGGACTTCCTCATCGCGGGCGCGCCGCGCTCCGGGACCACCTGGCTCTACCGCCTCCTGGCCCGCCATCCCGATGTCTACATGGCGAAGCCGGAGAAACCCGAGCCCAAGTTCTTCCTCATCGACGAGAACTACGCCCGGGGGATCGACTACTATCGCGAGACCTACTTCTCTGCCGCGGGGAACGCGAAGGCCGCCGGAGAGAAGAGCACGAACTACCTCGAAAGCCCGGCCGCGGCGCGGCGCATCCGGGAGCACCTGCCCCAGATCAAGCTCATTTTCATACTGCGCGAGCCCGCAGACAGGGCCTATTCGAACTACCTCTGGACCCGCATGAACGGCCTGGAGAGCGAGACCTTCGAGCGCGCAATCGAGCTCGAGCTGGAGAGGGAGAAGACCCTGCCTGCCAAGCTGCGCTTCGCGCGGCCGTATTCCTACTTCTCCCGCGGCCTGTACGCGGACCTGCTGAAACCGTACTTCGAGTTCTTTTCCAAGGATAGGATCCTCTGCCTGCGCTGCGAGGACATCGCTCGGGACGCGGGGACATTGGCCCGGTGCGTCCACGGCTTCCTGGGAGTCGCTCCACGGCCGCAGGATGCCGCCGCCCTCGGCAAAGTCAATCCGTCCGAGAAGACGGCTGAGGGACTCTCGCCAAAGACCCGGGACACCCTCCTGGCGCGCTACGCCGAGCCGAACCGCCGTCTGGCCGCCCTCCTGGGCCCGGGGTTCGGCCTCTGGGAGGGCTCATGAGCGACCGAGTCCCGACGATCGCCGTCCTGACCCCGGTCTTCAACGAGGAGGAGAGCCTTCCCCGCTACGAAGAGGCTGTCCGGCGCGTGTTCTTCTCGCGGACCGACCTGCGGTTCGAGGTCTGGCTCATCGACGACGGGAGTCAGGACGGGAGCTGGGCTTGCATCGTGGAGCTCTGCCTGAAGGACGCTCGCTTCCACGGCCTGCGGCTCTCGCGCAATTTCGGCTCCCATGTGGCGCTCTCCGCGGGATTCGACCGGGTCGACGCCGACGCGGTCGCCACGCTGGCCTGCGACCTGCAGGACCCTCCTGAGGTCGTCCTCCGCTTCGCCGAAGAGTGGCGCAAGGGGGCGCAAATCGTGTGGGGACACCGGCGCACGCGTGAGGATGCCGCGTGGCGGACCTTCGCGAGCGGCCGCTTCGCGGCGCTGCTCCGGCGCTACGCCATGCCCAAGGGGTCGAAATTCACGACGGGCAGCTTCCTGCTCGTGGACCGGGTCGTGGCGGACTGCTTCCGCCAATTTACCGAGCATAACCGCATCACCTTCGCCCTCGTGGCCTGGACGGGATTCAGGCAGGCGGTCGTGGACTACGACCGCGTCGAGCGCGCGGCCGGCGTTTCCGGATGGACGTTCCGGCGGATGCTCAAGACGATGTACGACGCCTTCATCGGCTTCTCGCATCTGCCCATCCGCATGATGACGCTGGTCGGGATCGCGAACTTCCTGCTGGCCGTCGCTCTGGGAGCGTATCTCCTGCTGAACTGGGCGCTCAATGACAGCCCCCTCAGGGGCTACACCAGCATCATGCTGGTCGTGGTCTTCTTCTTCGGAGTACAGTTCCTCCTCATGGGCATCATGGGAGAGTATCTGTACCGCATCTATGCCGAAAGCACGGAGCGTCCTCTGTATTTCATCATGGAGCAGGCCGGGCCGGACGGCGCCAAGGCTCTGACACGGCCTTATGGCGCCTGACCCCCGCAAGGACTGGGATCTCGTCAAGGTCATCGGGGTCGAGGACTCGGCGGCAGCCCTGCGCTGGATGGCCGGTCTCAGCTTCCGTTGGCCCGGGGACGTGGTCCGTCGTCTGCGGGATGCGGAAGGCCCCCCCCTCATGCGCATCGAGTCCCGCGGGCAAGGACTCTTGTTGCGCACCCCTCCGGTAGGCCGACTCTTCCATGACTCGTTCTTGGCCCAAGTCCGCGAGGCCATCGCATACACATCCCGACC